>Ga0187856_1000407_pt1 | contig 39548 bp, 32 predicted proteins | sample June2016WEW_8_40_FD_132443 | JGI IMG/M metagenome (GOLD analysis project Ga0187856, IMG submission 132443) | Peatland microbial communities from SPRUCE experiment site at the Marcell Experimental Forest, Minnesota, USA - June2016WEW_8_40 | ecosystem: Environmental > Terrestrial > Soil > Wetlands... | reverse complement strand
ACACGTGATTCCTCTGGATGTCAGCCAGTCACAGACCTCCGTGCCTTCAAGATCGATGGCCAGAATCTGATAGCCCCCGCCAGGAAACACGACCACCGCAGCGCCCGTATTCTTTTCCTTTGGTGCGTAGACCGTCATCGTAGGCCGCGAGACGTGGCCCACCTGAACCCACGGCCGGCCGGCGACCAGCGGGTCCTTCACCGTCGCCGTATCTTCCGGCCCCGCGACAGGCTGCGCATCAGGCACCGCCCCCGGCCATATCGGCACTTGCGTATGTCCCGGCGATGGCTGCCAGACAGGCGTCTGCGCGCTCAGGCCGCCAAACGCACACACAACACAGAGAGCGAAGATCAAAGGCTTCATCTTTTGACGTTTGATGTGGTCACCCGGGATTCCGGTCGCCGGGAACCGAACGCATGATGGACATTGTCGGAATGCCATGTTTCGGAGTGCGGGGGCTCGCTCCCGCTTTTTCCAGCGCTGACTTGTCAAAGGTCGGTCATTCGCCGCGACGAGTCGCGGCGAGCAAAAGCGGCGACGAGTCGCCGCACTCCGAAAGGCGGGTTCGCTTCGCCGTGGTGAGAGGTGCGGGCCAGGGCTTGGTGCATCGCGCACGGCGCTTACTTGGAGTCCGCCGCCTGCTTTTTGCCTTCCCAGGTTCCCTTGTCAGTGCTCATCGTCCAAGTTCCGGAAAGCGCGCCCTTGTCAAGTTTCGCGATGAGAACGTACTCCCCATCGGGCGAGTCGATGTGGATTTCCAGCGTGTCGCTCTTAAAGGTCCCAGAGCTGATCGAGGTGTCACCGAGGGGTGAAGAAACGCTTCCGTCCACGTTCGTCCCAGCCTGTTGCAGGTAGAGCGTGAAAGGCATGTCGCCCTCCGGGCCCCCTTTGGCTTGGCAACTCCAAGTGCCGGTCAAGGGATCTTCCTTATCCTTCGCGGGCGCCAAGCCTGCGACAAAAAGCACCATAATGCCAATGAGAACCGAGATAAAGATAAAGTTCCGCTTCATATTCTGGCTCCTTCCAAGCCAGCGGTGGGCCGCAGGCGCATCGGCGACTGCGCCGAAATCAGCTAACCCAAGCGGCCACAAGGATCACGGAGGTCAGATTATTGGGATCCCGCCGCTCCCTTCTTGCCCTCCCATGTTCCTTTGTCATTTTCATTCCCCCAAGTTCCAGAGAGCGCACCTTTTTCGAACTTGGCGGTGAGGACGTAGTTCGTATCGCCCGCATCGATATGAATTTCCAGGGTGTTATCCTTGAACGTCCCGGAACTGATTTGGGTGCCGCCCAAAGGTGAATCAACGCTCCCTTCCACCTTTTCCCCAGTCTGTTGCAGGATGAGCGTGAAGGGAGTGTCACCCTGTGAGCCGCCGTGAGCCTGGCAGGTCCAAGTTCCGGTCATGGGACCTTCCTTGTCCTCCGCTATCGTAAAGCTTGCGGCAAACAGCACGGCTATGCCGACGAGAACAGGGACAAAAATGAGTTTTCGCTTCATACATTTGCTCCTTTTGGTATGGCCATCCGGCCATGTCTTTACACGGGCAGGATGCCCGTGCCACGCTCTATTGGGAAGCCCCTACCTGCTTTTTGCCTTCCCAGATTCCTTTGTCGCTGTCGCTCGACCAGGTTCCCGACAGCTTACCCTTTTCGAACTTCCCCATCAGAACGTAAGCCCCTTGCGGCGTGTCGAGGTGGATTTCGAGTATGTTGCGCTTGAAGGTTCCGGAACTGATTTGCGTGCCTCCGATGGGTGAAGAAATGCTTCCATCCACATTTTCCTTACTCTGTTGCAGGAAGAGCGTAAAGGCCATGTCGCCTTGCGAGCCCCCGTGTGCCTGGCAGTCCCAGGTGCCGGTCAGGGTGCCATGCTTATCCTTCGCAACCAACAGGCTGGCCCCCAATAATATTGCCATAACGATGCCGATAGTAATGATATTTCGCTTCATTCAGGTACTCCTTATCAGGCTACTACCGTCGACCTGGTCAAGCCGGGCAAGCGCGGTAACCTGGGCGACAAACATGAGCATTCTACTGCGCCTTGCGCTAAGCGTCTACTAGGATTGAGCCGGAGGGCACGTGCAAAGCTTTAGAGTGCGGCAGCTTGCTGCCGCTTTTTCCCCAGCCAGCTTGCTGGCGGCGAATCGGCGCGCAGTCGAAATCCCCGCGAGCAAGCTCGCGGTCGGAAAAGCGGCAGCAAGCTGCCGCACTCTAAAGCTCTGCATCCGTTAGAACCAAAAGTGCCAAATCGTATCCACCAGTGCGTGGGTCAGAGCGGAGGCGCACAGGCGCTGCCGCGTGCGGTAGACATTCCCGTAAAAAATCCCCGCAATCGTCGCCAGAATAGCGTATCGCCAGTTTGGGGCCGGCGCGTGGTGCAGATGTGAGGCTCCAAATACGACCGAGGCGATCAGCAGGCCGTAAAGGCCAGGCGGGCCCTTCCGAATCGTGCGCGCCAGGAGGTTTTGCAGGATTCCCCGGAACAGCAACTCCTCCGGAATGGCCACGGTAAGGTAGATTCCGATGAATAAGAAGAAAAAGTTCCCTGCCAGTCCCAGACCGGCAAAGTGCGTGAAGGCCGCGGTGGAATGCGGATGGATGAAATCCAAGGCGATGCCGATCGGGATTGCCAGGACGGTAAATGCCACGAGGTTCAGCAAGGCGTAGGAAACGTCGCGCTTCCTCCAGACCAGGCGAAAACCGACTCCTTCCAGGTTGCGCAGCACCATGAAGGCGTAGCCGCCTACCAATACGCAGAAAATCGGCCGGAAAACATAGAGGTCCTGCGGCCAAATCCAAATTCCCTGCAACCATCCCGCCGAGACCGGTACCGCCAGCGCCAGCATGGCTACCGCGTCGCGCCAGGTCAGATTCGGGCGGTTGCGCAGGCGATCGGGCAGCAGCAAAGCCGTCGGCACCAAAATGTAGGCTATCAGTTTCCCGAACGCAATCAGCGTAAACGTCCGGGTCGGCAGCGCCAGAATAAGATAAGGGATCAGAAGCAGAAAAGGCAGCCCCGCGGCCAGCACCGGCGAAGCCACTGCCCACTCGCGCAGTTGCTTCACGAACGCCGCCTGCGTGAGGCCCACAAACGCCCCCACCAGCAATGCCACGCTTTCGAGCAGCGCGGCCAACAGCCAGGGTTCAATGCGAATGCGAATCAGGATCAGGCCTTCCGCCAGGGCGGCGAGCAGGGTCAGACCGAGAAAGACTTGTAGGCCTCTTTTCATCGGCGTTCGAAAACTGCAAAAGCAAGTCAAAAGGCAAAGTGCAAAAGTGGAAAGTCAAAAGTCAAAAGTGAAAGGCCCCTGCTGATGGCAGTGGCCTACTGAATTCTATACCCTCTTCACCGGGTTGTGCGGCTTAAAAGTGGAAGTCTCCGGGCTTTCCTGAAGAAAGGCGGGAGAGTCTCGTAGCGCGGGCGTCCCGCTCCCGCCAAGAATGCGCGGGCAGGATGCCCACGCCCCAGCGGGCGGGACGCCCGCGCTACGTCTCTTACTTCCCTGCCCCACGCTCCAAGTTCGGCGATCCAAAATCGAGGTCGTTCAAGCGGATATAGCGGACGTGGCCGAGCTTCTTCAAGTCTTTCTTGAAGTCGGAAACATTCCCTACGAGCACCACCACGTCGTGATCAGGGTCCAGATAGCGCTTCGCGGCGTCGCCAACTCGCTGGGTGGTCAGGGCCTGGATATTCTCCGTATAATGATTCCAATAATCGAGCGGCAAGCCATCCAGGATCAGATCCAAAACCTTGATCGCGACGTTGTCCGAGGTTTCGAACTCCAGGGCGAGGTGCCCCACCAGGTAGCTCTGCGCCGTATCCAATTCCGCGCGATTGATGCCGTGCTCCTCGAGCGATTGCACCTGCTCTAGAGCAATGTGCGCGCTCTTCAGGGTTTCCGGCGTGCGGGTAAAGGTCTTGGCCACCCAGGAGCCCATGTGGCGTCGGCAGACCAGGTCACTGGAGGCGCCATAGGTCAATCCCTTGCTGGTGCGGAGGGCCTTGAACAGGCGGTTTTCGGAGGGTCCGCCCAGGATTTCGTTCGCAACAGTGAAGGCCAGGTAGTCGGGGCTATCCCGGGACACGCCGAGGCTGCCGATGCGAATCTCCGTCTGGACGGCGTCACTCTTGTCAATCGCGACCACCCGGCGTTGGTCCGACGTCTTGGGATTGCCGGACGGCGCCGGGGCGGGCTGGTTGCCATTCTTCCACCCGGCAAAATACCTATCGGCAAGCGCCATCGCATCCTTCGCCGTGATATCTCCGACGACGGCCAGGATGCAGTTGGCGGGCTGGTAGTAAAGCCGATGAAACTCGCGCAGATCCTTGACGGTAATGCGCGCGGCGGACTCGAGGGTGCCGTCCTCGGGGTGCCCATAAGCCGTGCCGGAAAAAACCAAATCCTGGAAGGCCATATCCGCCACGTACGATGGGTCGTCCTGGGCGGCTTGCAAACCGGAAAGGGTCTGCTTGCGTTGGCGCTCGATTTCCTGGGCCTCGAAACCCGGGTGCTCAATCATATCGCTGACCAGGTCGAAGGCCAGTTCGGTGCGGTCAGCCAGAACGCTCAGGCTAAGGTAACTGCTATCCCAATCGACGTCGTTCTCGGCAACTCCTCCGACGGAATCAATGGCCTCGGCGATCTCCCGCTGGGAGCGGCGCTCCGTTCCTTCCGTCAGCAAACCGTTGAGCAATGCCGCGGTCCCAGGCAAGTTCGGTGGATCGCATTCGGCGCCGGACTTCACCACCAGCCGCAGGGTGATGAGCGGCAGGGTGTGCCGCTCCACCACGACCACTTGAAGGCCATTGGGAAGCGTCTGGATGGCCGGAGCCGGAATCACGATGGGCTTGGGCGGTGCGGCGCTGGGGGGATAGTCCCGTGCCGCGAGGGGTGCGGCCAGGAAGGCAAGTGCTAGTGTGAGACAGCTAAACAATTTCACGCAAAGGCGCAAAGGCGCAAAGGTGGATAACCAGCTTGTTTCCTTCGCGCCTCTGCGCCTTTGCGCCTTTGCGTGAAATGTTTTTGCTCTTCCTCGGATTATTTCACACCTTCTTTTCTTCATAGCAACAGTCCCTGAAACCGCGGCATTTCACTTTTGACTTTTGCCTTTTGCCTTTCTTTTCCAGAAATGGTCGGCACAATCCGCGCACCGCTAGAAAATCAAAACCTGCCGCCCTGAAGGGCGCCTCTACAAAAGCACCTTAGCGCCTCGGGCCACTAAGGCTGGCCGCCTGTCCCCCATCTTTTTTGGGATAAACTTCCACCACCGTCTTATTCTCCTGCACAAAGTATTTCTTCGCCACGCGCTGGATGTCCTGGGGGGTGACGTTCAGGAAGCGCTGCAATTCCGTGTTGACCAATTCCGGATCTTTCAAAACCACGGCCGCGTATCCCAACTCGTCCGCCCGTGACTGGGTCGTTTGCCTGCTAAGAATGAAATCGCGCAGGATTTGGTTCTTTGCCTTCTCTAGGTCCGCGTCGGAAACAAGCTCGGTCCTGAGCCGCGAAAGCTCGGCTTCCACTTGCATCTCGCCTTCCGACGGAGAATGCCCGCCATTCATGACCGCAAAAACGAAGAACAAGTTGGGGTCCTCGGTAAAGTTGCCGGTGGTCTGCGCTTGCAAGGCGATTTGCTTGTCGTAAATCAGCCGGGTGTAAATCCTCGAACTCTCGCCGTCCGACAGAATTTTGGACGCCAGGCGCAGGGGGTAGGCGTCGGGAGTGCCGTCGGCGGGCATGTGATAGCCCTCGACGAATGCCGGCAGCGATACGGCCAAATCCATCTTTACCACGCGCGCGCCCTGCTGTACGGGCTCCTGGGGAATGGCGCTCGGGTTCCAGGTTTTCCCCGCCTTGACCCTGCCGAAATACTTCTGCACGTCGGTAGCGGCTTGGCGCCAGTTCACGTCGCCCACAATCAGCAGGGTGGCATTGTTGGGAACGTAGTAGGTGTCGTAAAAATCCTGAATGGTCGCGGTGCTGGCACGGTCCAGGTCCCCCATGCTGCCAATCGTCATGTGCCGGTAGGGGTGAACGGTGTAGGCATGGTCGTAGAGCGTTTCCACCACCGTGCCGTAAGGAGGATTATCAAAGCGCATGCGGCGCTCCTCCTCCACCACCTGGCGCTCGTTGTTGAAAGTCTTTTCGTTGATGTCCAGATTGCGCATGCGGTCCGCTTCCAGCCATAGGACCACGGGCAGCATGTTGCTGGGCACCGTCTCCCAAAAGATCGTGGCGTCCTCGGTGGTGTAAGCGTTGTCGGTCCCACCGGATCGAATGATGTAATCGGATAATTCGTTGGAGCTGAGGTTCTTCGTGCCGTCGAACATCAAGTGCTCAAAGAAGTGCGCGAACCCCGTGCGGCCGGGAACCTCATTCTTCGAGCCCACGTGATACCAAACTTGCACGTCAATCACCGGAGCGTCATGCATCTCCACAATCAGCACGCTCAGGCCATTATCAAGTTTCACTTGGTGAATCTCGGTGAAAGGAAGCTTGACGGAAGAGGCCGCGGCCGGTTCGAGAGCCAGCCCGAGGACGCAGGCCGCGAACGCAAGACATGTGACGGCGCACCGGCGGAATGGGAAATGAAATGTCAAACGTTTGAGTCCTGAACCCCAACGGCAAACGGCCTTTGCCCCAGTTGGGACAATCAGCCAACTGATGATTCTAGCACAGCGCGGCCAAACATCGGGACATCTGGCCATTTGATATTTTCATTGGACATCCACGCCTTTGTGCAGTACGGTTACTCCCCGTAATGGGTTATGGCCACGATCGACCGCAAGCAAATCCCGCCGCGCAGGTTTAATCCCTTCATCAAATGAAAACCATAATTGTTACATGCTTAACTGTTCTGATATTTGCAGCCGTCACGAGAGCCACTGAGTTTCATGTTGCCCTCCAGGGCAACGACGCGAACCCGGGAACACAAGCGGCCCCGTTGCGGACCATTCAACATGCCGCCAACCTTGCCCAGCCGGGTGACGTCATTACGGTGCATGAAGGTGTTTACCGCGAACGCATCAGCCCTGCACGCGGCGGAGAGTCCGATGCGAAGCGCATTGTTTATCAGGCCGCTTCGGGAGAGAACGTCGCGATCAAAGGGTCGGAAGTCGTCAAAGACTGGGTGAAGGTTGGGAACGATACCTGGAAAGCGACGCTCGCCAATTCGTTCTTCGGCAGCTTCAATCCCTATAGCGACCTCATCCATGGTGACTGGTTTAACCCCAAGGGCCGCAAGCATCACACCGGCGCGGTTTATCTCAACGGCGACTGGCTTGTGGAGGCGGCGAAGCGCGATGAAGTGATGGAACCTATGGGGAGCACCGCGTTCTGGTTCGGCGAAGTGGACGCGAACAATACCACGATCTGGGCGCAATTCAAGGGCGTGAACCCCAATGAACAACTGGTGGAAATCAATGTGCGACAGACGGTGTTCTATCCCGAAAAGACGGGCATTAACTATCTCACCGTGCGCGGCTTCACCCTGGAGGATGCGGCCACCCCATGGGCGCCGCCCACGGCCGAGCAAATCGGTTTGATCGGCACGCATTGGAGCAAAGGCTGGATCATCGAGAACAATAAGGTCAGCTACTCGATTTGTTCGGGCATCGCGCTCGGCAAATACGGCGACCAGTGGGATAACACCTCGGCCGATACTGCCGAAGGGTACGTCAAAACCATCGACCGCGCCCTCGCGAACGGCTGGTCCAAGGAAAATGTCGGCCACCACATTGTCCGCAACAACACCATCTCTCACTGCGAACAGGCGGGGATTGTCGGCAGCCTGGGCGCGGCGTTCAGCACTGTCACGGACAACACCATCCATGATATCCACGTGCGCCAGTTGTTTACCGGCGCCGAGATGGCGGGCATCAAGTTCCACGCCGCCATTGACGTCGAGATTAGCCGGAACCACATCTACCGCACCTGCCGGGGGCTTTGGCTGGACTGGATGGCGCAAGGCACGCACGTCACTCGGAACCTCTTCCACGACAATGAAGAGGATGTGTTTGTTGAAGTGGACCACGGGCCGTTCCTGATGGACAACAACCTTTTCCTCTCACGCTTGTCGCTTCTCGACCGCTCGCAGGGCGGCGCTTACGCGCACAACCTGTTCGCCGGAACCATCAAACTGCTTACCTACGACAGCCGCCAGACGCCCTCTTTGAAAGCCCATTCCACGGAAGTCGCGGGCTACCACGACAACCCGAACGGCGATGACCGCTATTACAACAATCTCTTCGTGCGCGCCGCCGATTTGAGTATCTATGACCATGCCCCATTGCCCATGGGGATGGATGGCAATGTGTTCTTGAACGGCGCCACGCCCTCCAAGGATGAAAAAGACCCTCTCGTTCTGCGGGACTTTGATCCGGCCATCAGAGTGGTTGAGGAGGGCAGCGTGTTCTATCTCGAAATAAAGTATGACCCGGCCTGGAACACCGGGCGAACGCGCCAACTCGTGACCAGCAAGCTGCTCGGCCACGCGATTATTTCAAACGCTGACTTTGAACAGCGCGATGGCCAACCGATTTCTGTCAACGCGGATTACTTTGGCAACAATCGGAGCGAATCGAATCCAGCACCTGGACCGTTCGAGAATCCCGGCCAGGGGGAATTGAAACTTAAGGTGTGGTGAACTCGTCTTTTGTAGAGGCCGGCTTTAGCCGGGCACCGTCTCGTGGCGATCCGTCAATGGCCGCGCACCTTCGGAAAACCGAAACCTGCCGCCCTGAAGGGCGCCTCTACAAAAGAAACGCGACGCCTACCGCGTTCTCCCCACCTACGACCTACCACCTACCATCGCCTCTACTCATAAAACTTCTGCGCGATAGGAATGCGGCGGCCCATGCCGAAGGCTTTGGCAGTGACTTTGAGGGTGGGCGGGGCCTGCTGGCGCTTGTATTCGGCGGCGTTCACCATACGCACAGTGCGGCGCACCAGGGAGGGGTCGACGTCCCGGAGGGCGGCGGCGATTTCATCGACGCCGCGGTTTTCTTCGATGTAGGCCTTCAGAATGGCGTCCAGCAATTCGTAAGGTGGGAGGGAATCCTGGTCGGTCTGGTTGGGCCGGAGTTCGGCGGAGGGCGGCTTATCCAAGCAGGCCTGGGGGATGCGCTCCGCCGAGCGGTTGATGTAGCGAGCCAGGGAATACACGGTGGTCTTGGGAACGTCGGCGATCGCGGCCAAGCCGCCCGCCATGTCGCCATAGAGCGTGCAGTATCCCACCGCCAATTCGGATTTGTTCCCCGTGGTCAGCAGCAGCGAGCCAAACTTATTGGAAAGCGCCATCAGGATGTTGCCCCGGATGCGCGCCTGAATGTTCTCCTCGGTCACGTCCCGCGGGGCGGCGCCAAAGGCGGGGTCCAGCGTTTCCAGGTAGCTTTCGAACACCGGGGTTATGGGGATGACGCGGAACTCAATGCCCAAATTCCGCGCCAGCGTTTCGGCGTCGCGAATACTGCCCGGCGACGAATAGGGGCCCGGCATGCCGACGCCCAGCACGTTCTCAGGACCGAGGGCGTCTGCGGCAAGCGTGGCCACCAGGGAGGAGTCGATTCCGCCGCTTAACCCCACCAGCACCTTTTTGAATCCGCATTTCCTCAGGTAGTCGCGAATGCCCAGGCAGAGCGCCTGGTAAATCTCCTCCGCCTCCGATGCCGGCGAGGGGCGGATTTCCTTGGCCCCATCGCTGGTATCGAAGATCACCAAATCCTCGGCAAAGGCGTGGGCGCGGACCGCGAGCTCGCCGCGAGCGTTGAACGCCAGGCTGGAGCCATCGAAAAGCAATTGATCGTTTCCCCCCACGTGGTTCACGTACGCCACGGGTATTCCCTGCTTGTCGGCAATCGTCTTCAGCATGTCATAGCGGAATTGAATTTTTTCCGTGTTGTACGGTGACGACGCGATGTTCAGCAAAAGGTTCGCTCCCGCCGCCACACATTCCTCCACCGGGTCGCGGGTGTAAAGGCGATTGGCCCAGAAGTGCTTGTCGTTCCAGGTATCTTCGCAAATGGTGATGCCCACGCGGAAACCGCCAAATTCATGGACGCACACGCTCGAGCCGGGCTCGAAGTAACGCGATTCGTCAAACACATCGTAGAAGGGCAGCAGGATTTTGGCGTAGTCCACCACCACCTTGCCACCCTCCAGCCAGGCTGCGGCATTCGCCACCTTCTTCCCTTGATTCGCCCGCGAGCGGCGCACGTAGCCCACAAGGGTTGGGATGGGGGGAAGATTCCGGGCCAGCCGAAGCAACTCGGTCTCGGAGCGTTCAATGAAGCCGGGTTTCTCCACCAAGTCACGCGGCGGATAACCACAAAGCGCGAGTTCGGGAAACACCACGAGATCGGCGCCGCGGCCGCGCGCGCATTCCGCATATTTGACGATCAGCTCGACGTTGCCGGCAAAGTCGCCGATCGTGGTGTCAATTTGAGCCAGGGCGATTTTCACGAGTTATCCTTTTGTGGTGGCACCGGCATGCTGCCCGTGCGGACCCATAGACAAGATGGCCATGCCACAATGTCGGGTTCGAGGTATAATTATATCGAAGGTTTCGCACGGCTTGTCGAAAACTCGCGAGGGGCGGGGTTATGGCTGAAGATGAACCACTCAATATCGCGATCGAACTCTTTCAGGACGCCTACCGTCACCAGATGAAGGGTGAACTGGAAGAGGCCGTGGAACTCTACCGCGAGTCCATCAATGCTTATCCCACCGCGGAAGCGTACACCTTTCTCGGGTGGACCTACAGCTTTATGGGCGACTTCGATGCTGCCATCACCGAGTGTCATCACGCCATCGAAGTTGACCCGGACTTCGGCAACCCCTACAACGATATCGGCGCCTACCTGATCGAAAAAGGCCAGGTCGATGATGCCTTCCCGTGGCTGGAAATGGCCACGCGCGCCATGCGCTATGACAATCCGGCTTACCCTCACTTCAACCTCGGCCGGGCGTGGGAATTAAAACACGACTTCGCCCGCGCCCTTACCTCCTACCGGACGGCAATGGAAATCGATCCGCAATACAAGCTCGCCCTTACCGGAATTCGCCGCCTGCAAGCCATGTTCAATTAGCTGAGCGACGCTTAATTGAATGGCAATTACCCCCCTCGCGCAACTTTCCGTGAACAAGCGTGTTGAAAGAGTAGGTCCGATGCACCCACAAGAGTTTTGTTGCTCCTTCATCGGATCGGAGAGGGGGCGGATTTTCCTGGGCCGTAATGAGCCGGCGGCGAGAAAAAAACGATGACTCAGATGCACGGGGTTTGTAAGTTTTCCCCAACACATCCATGATTCTCAAACCATGGAATTATCTAATCAATTGTATTCACACCGTTTAACCGGGACTTGAGTTTGGCGGAGCGATTGCGAGGGGAGCACGGCGGAGACATGGGACCCCTTGCGAATACGCGTGATAGGCACAGCGATGGACACAAAAATAACAGTTTAGGAGGAAAGGATAAATAAAAGGCCAACGCTGTTCTTGTTAGGTGGGCTGTTGGTTTTGGTCGGGGCTCTCGTCGTGGGGTGCGGATCGAATGCCGGACCGAGTACCATCACGCAATCGGTCTCACCCACTCCATCCGGGTCCGCTGTCGCTTTCGGGACCGATGCGCCCATCTGCGATGTGGAATCGTTTATCGTGCAAATCACCAACGCGAGTCTCGTGCCGCAAGGTGGCGGAACGCCGGTCACGCTGATTTCTTCTACGACGCCGGCTACCGTGGATTTTGCCCGTTTGGTGGATTTCACCAATATTCTTAGCAGCACGGGGTTGCGCCGGGGACCTACAACCAATTGCAAATGACGCTCGCTAGCCCGCAACTGGTGGTCCTGAACACGTCGACCAGCCCACCGGCTCCCGCGATGGTAAACCCGACAACCCTGACGACCTCATCCTTCACGGTCAATATCAATCCCGCTCTGGTCGTTTCCAGCTCCACCACTAGCGGCCTCATTGGTGGACCTAAACCTCCGCCAATCGGTGCAAGTGGACGGCAGCGGTCAAGTTACCGGAACGGTTGACCCGCAATTCACCATCGCGGCCACCACCACTTCCGGAACGACGGTGGGGGAGGCCACTTCGCTCTATGGTATCGTCCAAAGTTCCACCACCACTGGCCTCCCCAGCGGCTTTACCGGGAGCTTCGGGCTTACCTTGGGTGACGGCACAGGACAGACACTGACAATTCTCTCCAACAGCGACGCGGCATTTGAAGGCGACGGCGTGACGACCTTTGCGGATCTCACGGCGAATTCTTTTGTCGAGGTCGATGCCATTGTCAACACCAGCGGACAGATCATCGCGCAAACTGTCGATTCGGAAGAGCAGACGTCCTCAGCCAGCCAGAAGTCGGCGTTCCTGGGAAAAGTTATTAGTGTTACGCGGGACACTTCCGGAAACGCAACTTCTTTCACCCTGCTCGTGGATGATGAAGTTCCTCATATGAACGGCTCGGTTCCGCTCCATTCAGGACTTAATGTCACGTTGACGGATACCACCCATTGCTGGACCAATTGGCAACATTGGAATCGCCAGGTCTTCACGTTCAGCCCTCAGACGCTCGGGGTGGCGGAAAAGGTGGCGGTATTCGGCGTGCTCGGATCAGGCTCGCCGCCCACGATGACAGCGGATCGCATGTTCCTGAGACCGCGAACCGTCAGGGGGAACTTTAATGCCTTGTTGGCGGCGGGGTCCGACGGGAAGACGGGCGGCTTCACCATGACCCCCTGCGGGGCACTTTTTGGGGGACAAACCATCACCGTGTTGACTTACGCTGACACCTATTTCAATGGGGTCAGTGGCCTGCCCACTTTGACCCCCTCCCCCACGTTGAATACGTTTGGGGATGTGTTCTATGAGCAGGCAAACGGGACCACAAAAAGCGGTGCCTCCTGGACTGCACCCACGTGGGTCATGCAGGCGAGAGGAGTTCATCAACTACCGAACTAGATCGGGGTTCCGCCGATCAGGTCACTGAATAATCGTGATCGGATTCTTCAAACTTGAAACAATGCGCGGCCTCGAAATCCCGGGGCCGCGTTTTTTTTTTAGGCTTAGCGTGATTGGGAAGTGGCACGGGCGCGACGCTCGTGCCAATGCGGTCAGGATGCCCGCGCTCCCAGGCGCTCCCAGGTGGATTTTTGCAAACCAAAATGATAATCTCAAAGCGTGAAAGTAGTGAATCAAATCTATTCACACTGGTTAATTGATAGTTCGAAGTGCGCAAATCGCGTGCGTTGGAAGCCAAATGCCAGACCACCCTCTTTCGGCAGGACATACGCTTACCTAGGAGAGCAGCCTGAGCAGATTTGGGAGGCTGTATGAGCAAAAGGGGAATTCTGTCAGCGCTGACTCTCATCCTGCCGGCGGCATTGATGGTAGGGTGCAACGATAAGTCCACTTCCGTTCCGCCAGTGCGCTCGACACCGGGGTCGGTGGCAATTTTCGGCACCGATACACCCCTCTGCGATGTGGAATCATTTGTGGTGACCATAACTTCCGCCAGCCTCGTACCACAGGGCGGCGGAACGCCCGTGCCGCTCATTACTTCTACGGCGCCGACGACCGTGGATTTTGCTCGCCTTGCCGATTTCACGAATATCCTCAGCCTCGCGAACGTCACGCGGGCGGGGGCGTATACCGGGTTGCAGGTCACTGTAACGAGTCCGCAACTGGTTGTGCTGAACACCTCGCTGAACCCTCCGGCTCCGGTCGTTGTACCGGTAACCCTGACGGCCACCACCTTCACGATCACGATCAATCCAGCCCTGATTATTTCAAGCGGCGCCACGAGCGGACTCATTCTGGATCTTAACCTCCTCCAGTCGCTGGAAGTGAACGCCAAAGGTCAAGTTACGGGAACGGTCGACCCGCAGATTTCCCTCACCCCCACCACCCCCTCCGGAACCACCGTAGGTGAGGCCACGGCGCTGTACGGAGTTGTACAAAGCCTGAGCACTGCTGTCCCGAGCGATTTTACGGGCAGTTTTGGCCTCGCCGTAACTGACGGCACGGGGCAGGCGCTCACGGTTCTGGTCAATAGCAGTACGGTCTTTGAAGGCGACAGCGTAACCGCGTTCTCCAGCCTCAAGACAAATACTTTTGTCGAGGTTGATGCCACGGTCAGCACTAGCGGCCAGATCATCGCACAGACCGTTGACGCAGAAGAGCAAGTGTCCGCCATCAGCCAGAATTCGGCGTTTTTGGGAAAAGTCATCAACGTCACGCGGGACGTCTCCGGCAACGCGACCTCCTTCACCCTACTGGTCGATGATGAGGTCCCTGATTCAAGCGGAACAGTTCCGCTTCATTCAGGACTCACGGTCAAGTTGACCGCCAACACTAATTACTTTACCAACTGGCAATATTTGAATCGCCAGGCATTCACCTTCGGCCCCCAGACACTGGGTCTGGCTCAAAAGGTTGCCGTATTCGGCGTCCTTGGATCGGCCCTGCCACTGACTTTGACGGCGAACCAAGTCTTCCTGAGGCCGCTCAACGTGGTGGGGAATTTCACAGCCTTAAAGGTGGCCGGATCCGATGGGATGACGGGCGGATTCACGATGACCCCTTGCGGCGGGCTGTTTGGGGGGAATGCCATCACCGTGTTAACCTCCTCCAATAGTGTTTTCACCGGGGTCAGCGGGTTGACGGCCCTGACTGCCGCCCCCACATTGGACACTACTGGGCTTTTGATCTATGACCAAAAGACCGGGCAGTCGCAGTCAGCAACCGGGGTCATTTGGACCGGGCCGACGTGGATCATGCAGGCGAAAGGCGTTCATCAACTTCCGAATTGAGAACTGACGTTTTGTTTGTAGAATCGTGGCGACTGGCACCTAAGGCAATTGATTTGAGGGGGTAGTGGGATTTCGAATCCCGCCGCGGCTTTCGTTTAGCGTAGTAAGGCGGCCACAGGGGCTGCAAAAGGAAAACCCCCGGGGCGCCTTGCGAGCGCGCCGGGGGTTAGCAAAACTGACAGCGAACGAGCTTACACGCTGAAGGAGCTGCCGCAACCACAGGTGGTCTTGACGTTGGGGTTCTCGAACTTGAACCCCGCGCCTTCCAAGGTTTCCACATAATCGATCTTGGTCCCGTTCAAGTACATCAGCGAAGCCTGGTCGATAAAAACTTTTAGGCCTTCGAATTCGTACACTTTGTCGATGGGATTGCTCTGACTTTCAAAGTTCATTTGGTACGAGAATCCGGAACACCCGCCACCGGCGACCCCGACGCGAAGCCCGAGGGGCTGGGGTTCCTGCTGGGACATGATCTCCTTGACCTTGGACACGGCTTTAGATGTAAGCTCGATCGGCATAGAAACTCCTCCTGGGGTTAGCGTTAGGGTAATCCCCTACCCTTCCCACATCTTCAAACCTACCAGACAAATGGGTAGAAATCAAGCGGCGCAGAGGACCCCTGCCAGGCGGTCCAGCCCCCTCCTGCCGCTCGGCGACGGCGCGCGCCTTGACTTTGCGCGGAGGCGAGTATACCTTTTGAAATTATGCACTTGGCAGTTGAGCAGGGCGAGCCGGCGTCGGCGGAAATGCTCCGCCGCTTTTACGCGACCCTCCTCGAAAGCCTCGGGCCGCAAGGCTGGTGGCCGGCTCGGACGCGCTGGGAAGTGATCTGGGGTGCTATCCTTACGCAGAATACCACGTGGCGAAATGCGACCTTGGCCTTGAAGAATCTCCGCAAGGCGGGCCTTCTCGGGTGGCGATCCTTGCGCTTGGCTTCGTTGCGCGACTTGGAGCAGATGATTCGCCCGGCGGGTTTCTACCGGCAAAAAGCCAAAACCCTTCACCTTTTTGCCAACTGGATCCAGGAGGCTCATGGCGGCTCTTTAGACTCGCTTTTTTCCCTGGGGGCCGATCGAGCCCGCGCCCAACTTCTGGCGCTCAACGGGATCGGCCCGGAAACCGCCGACGCGATTTTGCTCTATTCCGGCCAGCTGCCTGCATTTGTTGCGGATGCTTACACTCGCCGCATCCTTTCGCGCCACCAACTTCTTCCCCCTGGGGCAGATTACGAGTCCGCGCAGCAATTCCTACACCAGAATCTGCCGCCGGACGAAGCCCTGTTCAATGAGTTTCACGCCTTGCTGGTGGAGGCGGCAAAGCGCTTTTGCCACCGGAACGTGCCGCGCTGCGAGGAATGCCCGTTGGGCAAGTACTTAGTGCGAGACTCGAAACTGGAAAAGCGAAACTGGAAACTGGAAAATCGAAACTCGGGGCACGATTCGGATTTTGAATCTCCAGTTTCGGATTTGGCCTAAGGGTAAAACTCGAAATTCGACGCGAATTTCCACTTTCGATTTTCCAGTTTCCATTTTCCAGTTTCTAATTTCGAGTTTCCAGTTTCGATTTTCGAACATGAATCCCGACCCTGCCCATCGCCGGAAGATCTTCCTCATTGTCCTGCTGATCCTCGTTCCGATCCTGTTTTTCCTGGGATGGAGCCAGGCGTCCCTGAACCTGAACTTTATCCACCCGAATAGTTCGGAAGAGACCCTCCTCTTAGTCGCTCTTTCCACCGTCATTTTTCTCGCCTTTGTCATCTTTGCCCTCATTCTGCTGCGTATTTTGCTCAAGCTGTACGTCGAGCGGCGGCAGCAGCAGCTAGGTTCTCGCTTCAAGACGAAAATGGTGGTGGCCTTCCTCGGCCTCTCGCTGGTGCCGGTCATTTTTCTTTTTATCTTTGCGTATGGTTTGTTAAATCGAACCATCGACAAGTGGTTTAGCGTACCTCTCGACCTGATCCGCGCGGACTCCGAGGAGTTAGTCCGTCAACTCGAACTGCAGGCCGCGCAGCGGGCCGACCACATCTCCAATTATCTCGCGCATGATGAGGACGTGATCCAGGCCCTGGAGAATCGCCAAATGCCGCTGGTGGCGCGCGCGGTGACGCAGGAAGTGGCGGCTGACCCGGGGACGGTCTCGGCCATGTGTTTCGATCCCGCGGGAGAGCTCTTAGCCCAGGCAGGTGACCCTTGGCCGGACCCGATGATGGTTGCCCGCTACTTCCCGCAGATCTTTAGCGGTACGATTCCCCCCCACGGCCTGGTGGGCCACTGGTACGCGGGCGAATATGAGCTTTTCATCTCGGTGGACCCGATTCTCGACAATTCTGGCGCTCGCTTGGGCACCATCGCCGGTATCATGCGCCTTCCCTCGAAACTGACCCGAATTTCCGGCGAGATTCAAAGTGAAACGCAGAAGTACAACGAGCTGAGCTTGCGGCGAAAGGCCGAGAAACGCACCTATGTGGCGATGCTCTGGTTGCTGACACTGATCATCCTTTTCATCGCTACCTGGTTCGCCCTTTTCTTTTCCAAGCGGGTCACCATTCCCATCCAGGCGCTGGCCAATGCCACACACGAAGTGGCGCAAGGCAACCTGGGTTTCCAAGTCTCGACGCCGGCGGACGACGAATTGGCGGTACTGGTTCATTCTTTCAATCAGATGACCCAACAGCTTCTCGAAAACCGGCGTGCCATCGAGCACGCATCTTTGAAGCTACAGGAAGCCAACCGCCAATTGGAGGAGCGGGGTAATACCATTGAGGCCATCCTGGAAAACATCCCTACCGGAGTCGTTTCTTTCGACCCGCAAGGGCAGATCACACGCTTGAACACCACCGCCGAGCGGCTGTTCGGGAGGACGCGCACCCATTCCGCGCGCACCCTGACGGATCTTTTTTCCGCCGAGGATGCGCGAGTGATTGCCCGCATGTTTCGGCGGGCGGGGCGCCAAGGGGTGGTGACTCAACAAATGGAACTTGACCTGGAGGGACGCCGCATCTTCATGGCGCTGACGGTCTCTTCCGTGCAGGCGCGGCACGGACGCGTGGGCTCCGTCCTGGTGCTCGAAGACTTGGCGGAGGTTCTGCGCTCGCAGCGCTCGGCGGCCTGGCAAGAGGTCGCCCGCCGCATTGCCCACGAAATCAAAAACCCCCTTACCCCCATCCAGCTTTCCACCGAGCGCATCCTGCGGCTGCTCGAGCGGATGGACACCAACTCGCCCCCCCACGATCTACTGGCGGCCGTGGGCGATAGCGCCAAGCTGATTGGACGCGAGGTCAGCACTTTGAAGACCCTGGTGGATGAGTTCACCGCCTTTGCCCGCTTCCCTGCCTCCAAGCCGGCCCCGGCGCAAATCAACAATATTCTGGAAGACGCCTTGAAGGTATTTGCCGGCCGATTGGATGGGATCTCTTTGCAGCGCGATCTTTCCCCCGATCTGCCGATTGTGCAGGCGGACCCGGATCAGATGAAGCGCGTGGTGGTGAATCTCATTGATAATGCCGCCGAGGCCGTCGGACAGTCGCTGCGCAAGGAAATCTGGGTGCGCAGCGCGCTCGCCCCGGATCGCGATGTGGTGGAAATTACCGTCGAAGATAGCGGGCCGGGAATCACTCCGGAGGCCAAGGAACGGCTCTTCCTTCCCTATTTTTCCACCAAGCGTTCGGGAACCGGATTAGGCCTGGCAATTGTCAATCGCATCATCTCCGAGCACCACGGCTCCATCCGCGTGGAGGAGAACTTCCCCACCGGGACCAAGTTTGTGATCGAACTGCCCGCCGACCGCGCCATGTTGGCCAATACAGAAGAGGCCTATGGAACGTAAGAGACGTGCTTTCGGGAATTCGCCAAGGATGTTGCTCTGCACTCCAACCTACATGCGATCGGGAATCTCAATTCCCATCTGTTCAGTGGCTAGGGTCAGGGTTCGCTCCGTAAGGTTGACGAGGTACAGTAGGAATTGTTGGCGTGACGGGTCCGGTTCATTCAGGATGTGGAAGTGATGATAGAAATTATTGAAGGCTTGTCCGAGGCGGAACGCGTACTTGGCCACCACGGCGGGTTCTTCGCTCGCAATAGCCTGCCCCACCACGGTCTCGAGTTGCGCGGCCAGTAGGGTTAGCTCCCAGAACGCCGCGCCGTCCTCCCCCTTGAAGAACTGTTGCAATTGTTCCGACGTGAGGGCGCCCGACAATTCCGCGGGCGCGAATTCCGGCCGTGTCTCCTGGAACTTGCGAATAATATTCCGTGCGCGTACCGTGCTGTATTGCAGGTAGGGGCCGGTCTCGCCCTCGAAGGCCAGGGCTTCCTTGAAATCAAATGCAATAATCACCCGGCGCGAAAACTTCAGCAGGAAGTAGCGCAGCGCAGCGACGGCGATCTTGCGTGCGATGTCTTGCACCTCGGCCGGTTCCTGCGCCATGTTGCGCGAACTCACTTCCTCCGCGGCGCGCGCGATCAGCGTATCAATGAGGTCATCGGCCTTGACCCCCTGACCTTTGCGTCCGGAAACCTCCACGTAGGGACGCTGGCAGTCCTCGTCACTGAGCGCAATCCCCATCTCTTCCGCGCAGCGCGAGGTGAGCCCTACGACTTCATAGGCGAAATGGTGAAGGTTCCGGGCGCGCTCGTGGTAACCGAGGGAGTGGAACGCAGCCTTGACGATGTTCTGGAGGTAGGACTGGCGCGTATCAATCACGGCGTAGGCAGCGCTGGCGTGGCCGAAGGGGGGCGCGTCGGCCTGTCCGTCAACTGTGGTGCGCCACACCCAACGGCCGCCGGGATAGCGATAGAAGGGTGAGTATCCAAAGTCTTTTCCCAGCAAGGCGAACTTCCAGAGGTGGTAGGCAATGTCCTTCCCGACGTAGGTCACGGTGCCGTTGGAGCGCACGATGATCTTGATGTCATCGGCGTCTGGCGTCTCGCCCTCTGCCTCCGTCGAGGAGTCCGCCAAATCCATAACCCAGCAGCCCGCACTCTTGCCCGCGCTTTCGAAGCGAATAGCTTCCTTTTCCTTAAGTAACTCAAAGGCGGATTTCCAGAAGTCGAGTTTGAGAATCTCGCTTTCCTGGGCGAGCAGGTCGTACTCGATATTCAGACGCAACATCGTATCGAGGTGCGTGCGGACAATGGCGGTGGAGATCAACTCCGCCATGGCCGCGGTTTCGCCGTGGCCTTCTTCGATGTCCTTCAGGGCCTGAGCACGCAACTTTAGAACTTCTTTGTCTTCCTCATACAACTGGAAGACGCGCGCGTAAAGATCCCAGCAGTAGTAGTCGAAGCGCGTCGCGGCATCGTGCATCAAAGCCTTAACATCTTTCAGGGTCTTTTTCTCCAAATGGAGAAACCCCACCACCACGTCGGCAACCTGGACGCCGGTGTTGTCAATGTAGTTTTGCACTTCCACGTTCTCGCCGCTAAAGCGCAACAGGCGGACAAAGGTGTCGCCCAGAACGGCGTTGCGAAGATGGCCGATGTGTGCAGCCTTGTTGGGGTTGATGCTGGTATGTTCCACCAGGATTTTGCCGCGCTCTGTAGGGCCGAACCGCGTTCGGCCTTCCGCCGTACGGTCTGTAATGCTTATTGGCGGTCGGCCCTCCCCAGTTGAAGTTTCCCGCCGGGCAAAGAGGCGTGCGGCGGTTTGGGCGCGATCCAGGTGAAAATTCAGATACCCGGCGCCGGCCACCGTGACGCGCTCCACTCCTTCCAGCGTAGAGACCAGGGGAACGAGCTGTTCGGCGATTTTGCGGGGAGCTTGGCGCAATTGCTTGGCCAATTCAAAACAGCCGGCCAGAGAGATGTCGCCCATTTCCAGGTTGGGAGGCGCGTCAAGCGCGGGCGGGGCAACCTCCAAATGAAACGCCGCGCGCACGGCCTCCACAAACTTGGACTGTATCCTTTGTTGAATCTCCGGTAACAATTGGCGCTCCGTGTTCTGCTGTTATTGGATGCGGCTCCACAGGGCAAGCTTCCAACCACCTTTACGGAGCGCGTCGTGATCGCTGCGATAGACTTTGAATTATATCAGAGCCATTTCGGTGGGGGGAGTTTCAGTTGTTCCCGTCGGTACCGCAACCTGTCCCTTGCCCAAGCCTGCGAGAGGTATAGGCGTTAACCTAAGGGCGGGAGGGCCCGTAAGCCCGCGTAGCGGGCGGCATCCTGTAGCCCACGGCGCCAGCCGTGGGACGCGAATTGGAAAGAACATCTGTGAGCCCCGGCAGGGGCGGCATACGGGTTTTCCTGCGGCAAAGGGCTGCCCCCAATCGTCCTCGATTCTCTGCGCGGCGCCGGATGTCGCCGCGTACGGGGCTTACTCGCCCGCTGCTCGCGTCCTCTCCCACGGCTGGCTCGCCGTGGGCTAAAATGACAACGCCCGCTTCGCGGGCTTTGAGGTCCCTCAAACCCCTAGATTAACGCCTCTGCCCACGAGAGGTGCCCCTACAAGACGGGTTTGATTGCGGCTCCGCCGCGCTGTAAACACCTTTCGGATCCCTCTCCCCCATGGCGCTTGCAAGGGACCCGCTTTTCAACTACCTTTCGGAGTCGGCGCCAAGGGAGGCACCATGCTTTGCCGGAAATGCGGGACGTCTGTGGATGAACGGAGCCGCAATTGCCCCAACTGTGGCGCGGAGCTGAACACGGGCCAGGTTGAGGAATTCGCCAGCCCAGAATCGCCGCGCTCTCAATCTCTCGTGGAAGTGAGGAAACGTCTCGGGCAACAGGCGCAAATCGGGGGCGGTATCGCACTCTTGATCGGCGGATTAACGTACACTCCACTCTTGTACCTCGCTGGAGAGAGCAGATCCACTTTCGCATTCCCCCTCGCGTTGATCATGATCGGCCTGTTTCTGTTTCTGGCGGGAACAATCACCCGCTTGTATTACCGGAATTAGACACTCTCCCGCTGCCAGCGCCGAACCCTGAGCGCCTGGATGGGAATTGCCTTCACCGGCGGCCAGCCGTACGTCCGAGGATGCGCAAGAATTAATCGCGGAAATTCTGCTTGATTCATTCGAGGCTTAAACTCCATGAAGACAATGGTACTTGAACAGCCGGGACGGTTTGCGCTCACCGAAACCGACCCGCCGGGTGCACCGGGAGTGGGTGAAGTGCTGGTGAGAGTATTGACCGTGGGTGTCTGTGGCACCGACCTCCACGCCTTCGAGGGCACGCAGCCTTTTTTCACTTATCCGCGCATTCTCGGGCATGAGCTTGCGGTGGAGGTTGTCGAGGCCGGCGACGGCGTCGGGGAATTCAAGCCCGGCGACCGGTGTGCAGTGAACCCCTATATGACCTGCGGCGAATGCGCCGCTTGCTTGCGGGGGCGGACGAACTGTTGCGCAAAGATGAGCGTGATTGGCGTCCATAGCGATGGGGGCATGCGCGACCGCATCATTTTGCCGGCGAAACAGATGTACAGGTGCGAAAAGCTGCCCCCGGAGCAGATTCCGCTGGTGGAAACCCTTGCCGTTGGCATCCACGCCGTAGGGCGCGCAGCGGCGCAACCGGGCGAGCGAGCGATCGTCGTGGGCGCCGGTCCCATTGGGCTCTCAGTGATCGAGTTTTTGCGGCTTGCCGGTGCCGACATCGCCGTCGTGGAGAGGATTCCCGAGCGGCTTGCGTTCGCGGCCCGTCACAATGGGTTAAGGCGGTACTATCCGTCCCACGAGGAAGCGCGGCAGGAAGAACCCTCAATGCTGGTTTTCGACTGCACCGGTGACCGCGGCTCCATGGAGCAATCCATTCACTTGCTCCAACAAGGCGGAAAGCTGATCTTTGTGGGCCTGATCAACGACCACGTCTCCATATTTGACCCGGACATCCACCGTCGCGAAGCCACGATCCTGTCGAGCCGCAACAGCGTTCCGGCCGAACACCTCCGGGTGCTCGAATCCATGGAAAGCGGGCGGATCGATGTGGGGGCGTGGCCCACCGAGTTTGCCCGCCGAACCGCCATGCCGCAACGATTTCCCGCATGGCTCCATCGCGAAGCCGGCGTGGTTAAGGCCGTGGTCGACTGGTCGTAACGGCCGCTGGGGTCGGAACCAGTCGAGAATTCCACCCAAAATTTCTGTGGAAAACTCCAGTCAATTTCCTGCCGGCAGGAAATTGAGTAAACATTACACTAGCCTTAGGTCGCCACCGTGCGGGATGAGGGAGAGGAGAATTGTGTCGGCGTGAAATGGCGCAGTACGGCGAGGTGTCAGGTGCCAGGTGGCGGGTGTCAGTGGGGGCAGCAGTCGAGTGGCGCCTCAACAACAATCAGGCCAAGGTTCGCAAAGGAGCGTTGAATCTGTGAGATACCGACAACGAAAAATACCTCCCAATAAGTTATTGAAAACAAAGGGTGAGTGGAAAAGAGATGTTAGAAATGAAGGTACCTCCCAATGACTTATTGAAAACAAAGGGCGAAAAAAAGTGCTCCCAATGAGTTGATGAAAAAAAAGGAGTTAGCTCGTTTTCCGGATGAGTCATTGAAAGGAATGGAGATAGCGGCTGAAGGGCAATTATGAATTCTGAATTATGAAGTCGGAAGGCCAGAGTATGACGGTCATGACTTACTGCGTCAGAGGACTTTCAATGACCCGATGACCCGATGGGTAGATGACCCGATCTCCAGATCACCCGATCACCCGATGATCCGATGGCTCCGTGCCTTGACTTTGCTGGCTGCCTCGTTTAGCATCGCTAATGAATTAATGAACGTATATCAACCTTCCACGATTGCCAACCGGCGGCATTCTGCCGAATCCCGCGACATGTGCATCTTCTAGAATGGAGGCGTGTCTCACATTTCAAACCCTATGACGGCCAGTGTCAGAATAAGAAAAGGAGTTCCAGCGCTTGTCGGAACTTATGATGGAAACCTGAAACTCTTCGAGCGGTGTTTTCAGGTCTCCGCGCGCTTGGGTGAGGGATCAGTGGAGATTGAAGGTGAGGAAGCAAACGTGCGCCGGGCGCAACGCCTGGTGGAGGAGTACGCAACGCTGGTGGAGGGTGGCGCGCGCTTCGAGAACGCGGAAATCGAAGGCTTTCTGCGCATCATCAGCCAGGATCCGCAAGCCAGCCTGAAAGGTTTGGCGGAAGCAGGCCGGCCGCGGGCCTTCGGGAAGAAATCGATTGCCCCCAAAGGCTTGAACCAGCGTCTTTATGTCGACGCCATGGAACGCCACGACATGGTTTTTGGGATAGGACCGTCGGGCACGGGCAAGACCTATCTGGCCGTGGCGATGGCGGTGGACGCGTTGCTGACTAAAGAGGTCAGCCGGATCATTTTGGCGAGGCCGGCGGTGGAGGCCGGCGAGCGCCTGGGATATTTGCCCGGCACGCTCCAGGAGAAAGTGAACCCCTACCTGCGCCCGCTCTATGACGCCCTCTACGACGTGCTGGACCCGGACCGGGTGGAGCGCTATCTGGAGAAAAGCATTATTGAGATAGCGCCCATTGCCTTCATGCGCGGGCGGACGCTGAACGACGCCTTCGTGATTCTGGACGAGGCCCAGAACACCACGAGCGAGCAGATGAAAATGTTTTTGACCCGCCTGGGGTTTAATTCCAAGGCGGTGGTGACGGGCGACGTTACGCAGATCGATCTTCCCAGCGGCCGGCGGTCGGGGCTTGTGGAAGCGGTGGAAGTGGTGGGCAAGGTCGAGGGTATCAGCATCATCTACTTTACGGAGCGCGACGTGGTGCGGCACAGCCTGGTGCAACGGGTCATCCGCGCTTATGAAGAGTACGAGCAGGGGCGGGCCGCCAAGGCCAATGGCGAGCAAAAATGAAGGGGAAGGATTGCGTTTCAGTTGCGCGCGGCGTCGAGTTGGTCAACCTTCAGAAACGGTATCGGGTTCAAACCGCCTCCTTGCTGGCCTTCGCGCTGGACCTGAAAAGGCGCTTGCCGCTGGGGAAGAGAAAGTTCAACATCTGCTTCGTGGATGATAACGCCATTCGCAACCTGAACCTTGCCTTTCGCGGCCAGGATAAACCCACGGATGTGCTTTCGTTTCCCTGGAACGAAGCGGGCGGCGCCCCTCCACTGGAAGCGAGGCTGCGCTCCCATCGCGGGGGGCAGCACGGGATTACCGATTTCCTGGGCGACGTGGTGATTTCCGTGCAGACGGCCGGGCGCAATGCCGGGGCAGAAGGTCATTCGACGCTCAGTGAGATTCGCTGGCTGATCCTGCATGGGGTGCTTCACTTGTTAGGTTATGACCACGAACATGATACCGGAGAAATGATGTCGCTCGAACTGGCTTTGCGCGAACAATTAGGAGTGGCGGGCCGCCCCGCGCTGATAAGGCAAGTCAAAAGGCAAAACGCAAAAGTCAAAAGGCAAAGCCCAGGCCGTTTGAACTTTTGACTTTTGCGTTTTGCCTTTTGACTTGCTCTAATTTCCTGTTATGGACCAAAGACTCCTCCTTACGATCGCATGGATGGCGCTGCTGGCCTTGTTGCTGGCAATGGGCTCCGTCGCCTCATACCTGCGGCTTTTGATGCGCCGGCTGACGCCGGTGGGGGCGCGTAAGGTCTTCGGGCCGCGCGAGGACGGGCGTATCCGCCACAACCGCGAACGAGTGGGCGTGTCGATTTCCGCCTTGCATGGTGCTTCGATGCACTTGTTCGCGGTGGGACTCGCCGGCCTGCTGATCTGGCAGCGGCCGGACCACCTTTGGAGTGATCTCGGTACAGCGCTCCTGATAGTCCTTGCCGCTGTGGCTATTGCCGATCAATTGATTCCTTTCCGGATCGTAGTGCGGCACGACGAACCGGAAGTGATTCTCGAGCAATGGGAACCCATGTTACGGCGGGTGGTTTATTGGGCGTTGCCCCTTACCTTCCCGATCCTGATTTCCACAACGATTGCGCGGCTGCTTGAACCCACGGAACCGGAGCCCGAGCCGCCATCGCCCCAGGAAAATCTGGAGGAACTGATTGCCACCGGCGAGCAGGAAGGGTTGATTGAAGAGGAAGAACGAGAGATGCTGCAATCGGTGGTGAAATTCGGCGAGAAGGTGGCGCGCGAGGTCATGACGCCCCGGCCGGAAATCGCCGCCATCGAAATCAATTCTTCCATTGAAGATCTGCGCGGGTTATTTCGCACCAAGCGCTTGACGCGCTACCCGGTTTACTCCAGCCAATTGGATCACATCGAAGGCTTCGTGAGCGCGCGCGACCTGATGGAATTGTCGCCGGACGAGCAGAAGCGCGCGATGCTCCGCGACCTCGTGCGGCCTGTGCCCTTTGTCCCGGAAACCAAGCCTATCCACGACCTGTTGAAAGAATTGCAACAGTCCACCACCCAAATGGCGATCGTGATTGATGAATACGGCAGCGTTTCCGGGTTGATTACGATCGAGGATCTGGTGGAGCAGATCGTGGGAGAGATTCGCGACGAAGTGGAGCCACACGCGCGCGACATCATCAAAGAATCGGCGTCGACCTACATCCTCTCTGGGCACGCCGAGTTGGCGCAGGTCGCCGGTGAGGTGAATGTCCCCCTCGAGGGAAACGATTACTCCACCGTGGCGGGGCTAGTGATGAATCATCTGGGGCACGTGCCGGCCGCGGGTGAAAAAGTGGAGAGTCACGGCTTGACGTTTGAAGTGCTGGAGGCAAATCAGCGGACGGTGCTGAAAGTACGGATGATGATGCCCCCCAGCCTGCCTTCCGAGAACCCTACCCATGTCTGAAACGCCCTCCTTCAAGTCGGGATTTGTCGCTGTCGTCGGGCGCCCCAACGCCGGAAAGAGCACACTAGTGAACGCGCTGGTGGAGTCCAAAGTTTCGATTGTGACCCCTGTTCCCCAGACCACGCGCAATCGCATTCTGGGGATTTTGCACCGGCCTGACGCCCAGGTGATCTTCATGGATACGCCGGGGGTCCACAAACCGCTCTCGCGATTAAACGAACAGATGATGAACTATGTGCGGCAGGCGCTGGCGGACCGCGACCTGGCCGTGTTGATCGTGGATGCGAGCGAGAGATACGGGAAGGGCGATGAGTTCGTCATCAATCTTCTGAACGAATACTCACCGCGCGCGATTTTAGCGTTGAACAAAGTTGACCGGGTGCACAAGCCCGACCTGCTGCCGCTGATGGATCGCTACTCGAAGCTTTACGGATTTGAGGAGATCTTTCCGATCTCCGCCTTGCGTGGGGAGGGCCTGGAAGGCTTGCTCGGCGCGATCGTCCAGCGGCTGCCTGAGGGCCCACAGTACTTTCCTGCCGACGAATACACCGACCAGCCGGAACGGTTCCTGGCGAGCGAGATCATACGCGAAAAAGTCATCCGCCATACCAAGCATGAGATGCCCTACGTGACGGCAGTCCTCATTGACGGATTTGAAGAGGGGACGCTGATTACGCGCCTCCACGCCACGATCGTGGTGGAGAAGGACTCACAAAAACCTATCGTGATTGGCGCCGGCGGGGCGCGTCTGAAGGAAATTGGCAGCGAGGCGAGGGAAGAATTAGAAAAACTGTTCCCTCCCCGCGTCTACCTCGAACTCTTCGTGAAGGTCGCCCCCCACTGGCGGAATAACACCGCCGTCATCGCCGAACTGGACTACCGCAACGACGGGGGTACGGCGGAGTAGATCGGGGCCATCTACCCGCGCCCCGGGCACTGCCAGACTGGAAGGGCGGGGCTTCTGCCCCGCCCTTCCGACCTGTGGTGAGAGATCCGGAAGCCCTACTTAGATGGCGATTTCGGCATGTCATACACGCGCCGGATGCTGACCGGCCCGTTGAGCGAGGGAGCTTCGAATCGAGTAATGACGGAAAGCTGTTTGCCGTCGTCGCTGACGCGGAATGTTTGGGTGAGTTTCTCCGAGTGCGGCAGTTTAGTCTCAGCGATGAAGGCGCTGCCATCCCACGAGGCTTTGGTTGAGAACTTCTTGCCGTCCGCGTCTTTATCATCATGCTTTTTGCCGTCGAGGTAAAAAGTTTGGGCATGGTCGGTGTCGTCGGTGACCACAATCTGGTCGGAGCGCTGGTCAATCCGCAAGGACTTTGGGTTGGCAGCGACGCGATCCCAATCTTCGCTGGTCACGGCATCACCGCGATTTGAAGACTGCCGGCCGCCGCGACCCATTCCGCCCCCCATTCCCCCCATGCCGCCCATACCGCCCATGCCGCCGCGGCCCATGCCGCCCATACCGCCTCCACCCGGATAGGTGCCACCTCCGGCACCGGGATAGGTGCCGCTGTCAGTGCTACTCGCGCGGACCTTACTGTTTTGCTGCGCCTCTTGAACCTTTTGGTCTGCGTCGTCGCTCTGGTCCTGGTTGAAATTCCAGTGGCCCGTCAATTGCGTCTTATCATCGGCGCGCGCCACCGCCACGACCGATGCCGCCAGAAAGCAGGCCGCAATGGGAATTGCTGCCTTAGCTGTCAAGGTGAAAACTCTCGCCATCGTCTCCCCCCATTCCTGATTGGAAGCCGTTCCTGATTGCCCTTTCCTTCGATTCCTTGAACGCGCGGCTGGTTGTCTCGGGTGCGCGCGCACGGTTGGAAAAATGCAGATAAGGCGTGGTGCCGGGGACTTCACCAGATGTTAATCTGAATTTACAATCGCGCCTTCAGGGTCGCGAACCCACGGGGGTACAGCACGCCACCGGAGATCCCCCCCGCGCGGTCATTGGGGGCCCGCCACAGCTCGCCGATCCTCACCGGTTAGAATTGGTTAGCCCCCCACTGCAATTCCCAGTGATTTCATCTTGCGGTAGAGATGGCTGCGCTCAAGGCCGAGCACTTCGGCGGTCCGGCTGACGTTGCCTTGATGCTCTTCCAGGGTGCGGAGAATATAGTCGCGCTCGTAGGCGGTGCGCGCTTCCTGAAGGCTGGAGAATCTCCCGGACGGGAATTTGGCGGCGGAGCTGGGGCGCGGTCCGTCCTGGTGCAGAGCAGGGGGAAGATGGCGCCGCTCGATTCGCTCGCCGGGAACCATGATGACCAGGCGCTCGACGAGATTCTTCAGTTCGCGCACGTTTCCCGGCCAGCGATAGGTCATCAGGATTTCCATTGCCGTTTCCGCAAAATGCTTGGGACGGCGTCCATAGGCGCGGGCGAATTCGGCCAGGAAAAAATTGGCCAGCGTGAGGGTATCTTCCGCGTGTTCGCGTAGCGGCGGCACGTAAAAGGGAATCACATTGAGGCGGTAGAAGAGATCCTCGCGGAAGTTACCCTTTTGGATTTCCTCTTCCAAGTGCTTGTTGGTGGCGGCAATGATGCGGACATCGACGGTAAGGTTATTGCCGGAGCCGACTGGGGTGAAGCGCTGTTCCTCGATAACGCGCAGGACTTTGGACTGGGTGCGCAAACTCATGTCACCCACCTCGTCGAGGAACAATGAACCGCCATGGGCCTGTTCGAACTTGCCCGTCTTGTCTTCCAAAGCGCCAGTAAAAGACCCTTTGACATGCCCGAAAAGCTCACTTTCGATAAGCTCTTCCGGAATGGCGGCGCAGTTGACCTCTACGAAAGGCTGCTCGGCGCGCTGGCTGTGGTTGTGCAGGGCGTGCGCCACCAGTTCCTTTCCCGTACCGCTTTCGCCATAAATGAGCACCCGGCCATTGGTGGGGGCGGCGAGCTGCAATTGTTGACGCAGCGCCTTCATGGGCACGCTCGAACCGATGATGCGGTCGCGCCCACGCAGCTCCTCACGCAACTCACGGTTTTGCTCGGTTAGGCGCGACTGCTCCAGTGCGTGACGAAGTGTCAGCAGGGTCTTCTCAATGGAAAGGGGCTTTTCAATGAAATCGAAGGCTCCGAGCTTGGTGGAGCGAACGGCTGTTTCAATGGTGCCGTGTCCGGAGATCATGATGACGGTGGGGGGCGCTTCCAATGCCTGAATTCTTTCCAGTACTTGAATGCCATCCAGACCCGGCAGCCAGATGTCAAGCAGGACGACGTCAAACTTGCCAGTTGCGAGGGTCTCAAGGCAAGCTTCACCGCTGCCGACGGATTCGACTCGATAGCCTTCATCCTCGAGGACATCCGTGAGGGACTCGCGGATGCCGGGTTCGTCATCGACAATCAGGACTGAATATTTCATGCGTTTCCAGCGAGCACAGCATCGCATCTTAGGATGGCATATTCCATCTGGAAAAGCCATTGAGCTCGGCGATTAAGCCCGCTGCAAGAAAATCCGCGCATGGCGAGCGCGGCACGGAGTAGAACTTAAGGACTGAGGACCCTCACAACATGTCCGCGGTATGCTAGCTACGAGGTTTCTTCCTTACGATCAGTACGGCCGCAAACGCCTGGACCTGCCCCCTCTGGTTGGCGCCTACGGCAGTAGTACGCTTCCCACTTACTGGTATCCGAAGACCATTAGTCCCCTGGTGCAGGGGGTGTAGGCAGGGCGCTCGCAGCTTGGTTTTGTGGTCGGCGTGCACATGGTCAAGGAGTTCACTCTGGGGATCAAGCGTATGAGGCCAATCCGCAGGGTCTTCAACTGCAACTCCGAAAAGAGCAACTGAAGTCGCTCCGCCCTCTACGTGGAGAGATCCGTGAGAAGTTGCACCAGGGTGCGCACACCATGGCCCGTGGGGCCCTTGGCACGATAAGGCTTCTCGTCGTTCGCCCAACGAGTACCCGCGATATCGAGATGAACCCAGGGAGTATCGCCGGCGAACTCCCCGATGAACATCGCCCCGGTAATCGCTCCACCGTATCGACCGCCGGTATTGGCAAGGTCCGCGATCGAGCTCTTGTACAGATCTCGATAGTCGTCGTCGACGGGCATTTGCCACATCTTCTCGCCCGCCACGTTTGCGGCGGCCAAGACGCGACTCACCCATACCTGGTTCCATCCAAAGACTCCGGTGGTGAAGGTGCCGAGCGCGACCAGGACTGCCCCGGTCAGGGTCGCGGCGTCAATCAGCACCGTGCAGCCAAGCTGCTTCGCATAAGTCAATGTATCGGCCAGCACCAGCCGGCCTTCGGCGTCGGTATTGAGGATTTCGATCGTCTTCCCGGACATGGAGGTGACGACGTCGCCCGGCTTGTAAGCACTGCCGCTGGGCATATTCTCGGTTGCCGGAATCAGCGCGGTGATGCGGACGCGCGGCTTGAGCTGGGCAATTGCCTGCATGACGCCGAGCATGGTTGCCCCCCCCGCCATGTCGGTTTTCATTTCGTGCATGTTTTCGCTGGGTTTGATGGAGATGCCGCCGCTATCAAAGGTAATTCCCTTCCCGATCAATCCGATGACGGGCTCGTCCGGCGCATCCTCCGGCGAATAGCGAATGACGACCAGTTTGGCCGGCTCCTGTTGGCTTCCCTGCGCCACTGCCCAGAAGGCGCCCATTTTCAAATCCTGAATGTCCTGCGCCCCCAGCACTTCACAATTCAGGCCGAAGCGCGTGGCCATCTCCCTGGCGCGCTCGCCTAATCTCGTAGGCGTCAGGTGATTCGAGGGTTCATTCACAAGCTCGCGCGTGAAATTCTGGGCCTCGCCAAGAATGCGGCCCCGATTGAGGGCCGCTTCCGCTTTTGCTGGCAGCGCATCACCGCCCGTCGCTAGCCAGAGCCTGTCAATTCCCTTCTCACCGTTGCGTTCGGTGCGGTAGTTATCCGGGTCATAATCGGCCACCAGAGCGCCATCAGCTACCAACGTCATTACACCCGGTTCTGTGGAACCAAGGATCCAGGCCAGTTCTCTCACCCCGCGAGCGCGCAAATGTCTGACTGCCGCCCCCGCTAAATTACGGAGGTGCGTCGCGTCAAGTTTTTCGCTCTTACCGGCTCCCACCACCAGCAGCTTGGATGTCGCCATCCCTGCGGGCCAGCGGAGGATTGTACATTCAAATGCTTTGCCTGTAAGTTCGCCTGATGTTTGCATTTGCTGCAACTGATTGCGGGTTTCCGTCGGTAAACGTTCCACGGTGCCACTGGAGGCAGACGCACCTTCAAAGCTATATACGACAAGAGCAGGGGTTGAGAGTTGCGCCAGAGGTTCGCGCTGAAATTCAATTCTCACGATTTAAAGCTCCTGTGGATTAGTGAAAGCGCGAGGCTAAAGCCCACACTTCCAAACTCGAATTGAGAAATCCGCGCTATTGGTGGCGGCGACGATGTTCGTGTATATCCTGCTGCGCTTCGCGGTCGATCGTGCGTTGCCGCGAAGTCTCGCGGTGATCGTAGACCTTCTTGCCTTTCGCCAAGGCGATCTCGCACTTGATCAGGTTTTTTTTCAGATAAACCCGGGTGGGAATCAGCGTGAATCCCTTCTCCTGAACACGCCCCGCCAATTTATCAAGTTCCTGCCGGTGGAGAAGTAGGCGTCTATCGCGTAGCGGCTCGTGATTGGAATAACTCCCCGCCACGTACGGACTGATGTGGCAATCAATCAACCACGCCTGGCCTTTCTGGACATCCACATAACTATCTTTGAGGTTGATTTTCCCGTCGCGAACGGACTTCACTTCCGTGCCCGTCAACTCCACCCCCGCCTCAAACCTCTCGAGTAAGTGATACAAATGCTGCGCCTGCCGGTTGACGGCAAAGTGCTTCGGAGCGGGCTTGAGCGGCTTTGTCATAGTCACGCTGCGCGTAAACAACTCTTCGGATATAGATAATTTTAGCACAGGGATCGCGCCATTGCAGGATTCATGGCGCCCGCCGTTCACCCATTTCATCAAACGAAACACCGCCAAAAAACTTTGGCCATTAACGTCAAAGCCTGATAATCTGCGCTTCCGTAAGAATAGTTCCCGGAGGGTTTTCCTATGCACTTTGCGCGCCGAAGGATGTTACTTGTTAGTGGGTTGTTCACGGTTGCTGCTCTAGGCATTTTCGTGGCTGCCATCGAGGCAAATTCGGCCACGGGGAAGATCAACTTTCACGACGACTTTTCTTCAGGCAAGCTCGATGCCTGGCAGTTCCCCTTCCCCGAGGACTGGGTGGTCAAAGCAGAAGGCCCACTTCATTTTCTGCACATGCTGCGAAATCGCGAGCCGCTGATTCCCCGCCGGCCGCAGCAGTTTTCACGGGTAAAGGGGATCAACGTGGGAAGCTTCAATCTTGAGACCCGCGTCCGCCGGGAGGGCAGTTCGATGGCGATCGCGTTTAATTATGTCGATAATCTGCACTTCTATTACACCCACCTATCCGTTGACCCCGGGGCCAAGGTTGATGTTCACAACGGAATCTTCCTGGTGGATGGCGCTCCGCGTCGGCGCATCGCGGGCACGGAAGCGGCACCGGCCCTTCCCGACACCAATTGGCACAGGGTTCGCGTCGAGCGCGATGTGGATTCGGGTTCAATAAAGGTCTTCGTCGACAACGACCCTCAGCCGCGTTTTTCCGTGGTCGACAACACCTTTAAGTGTGGTCAAGTCGGCCTGGGATCGTTCGATGAGACGGGCGACTTTGCCGACGTCAAGCTTTCATCAAAAGATGCCGGTTGCCACCCCTAAGGGTATAATGGGTTTCGGGGCCAGCCGAAACGGAACGCATAAGCATTCACTTTCGCCAAACTTTTATGGAGGAGTCACCATGAGCAATGATTTTTCGCGAAGAAAATTCTTGGAGAGCATCGCAATAGGGGGAGCGGCGAGCGCCAGCCTTCCCTTGTGGTCGAATCTCGCCAGCGCAAAGGAACAGGCTTTGCCGCATCGCACGTTGGGGCACACGGGCGCCAAGGTTTCCATTCTGGCATTTGGCTGTGGCAGCCGCTTCTTGATGTACGAGGACGAAGAGAAAGCGGTCCAAGTCCTCAACCACGCTCTTGATCTGGGCATCACTTACGTCGATACCGCGTATGCTTACGGCAACGGCAAGAGCGAAACACGCGTCGGCAAGGTCATGGCCACGCGCCGCAAAGAAGTTTGGCTGGCTACCAAAATTCCCGACCGAACACGCGACGGCTTCATGAGCCGCCTCGAGGCCAGCCTGAAGCGCCTTCAGACGGACCACGTAGACCTGGTGCACATTCACAGCCTGGGGCACGCTGATGACTTGGCAAAGATTGAAGCCCCCGATGGCGCCCTCAAGGGATTACTGGAAGCAAAGGAACAAAAGATGGCGCGTTTTATCGGCATGACCAGCCACACGGAGGGCGCGGTCCTGGCGCATGCCATCGAACGGCATCCGCTCGACTGCACGCAGATGGCGCTGAACCCTTCGGGAACCGGCGAGTTTGAGAAGACCGCCCTCGCCGCCGCCAGCAAGAAGGGCCTGGGCGTCATTGCTATGAAGGTTTATGGCCAGGAGTTCCTGATCGGAACAGAAGGCGGCAAACAGGAGGCGGATACCCTCCTGCATTTTGCCATGAGCTTGCCGGTCACATGCGCAGTGGCCGGTATGCCCCAGGTGGACATGCTCGAGCACAACGTGGAATTGGCCCGTGCCTTCACACCCTTTAGCAACGAGAAGATGGATCAGTTGCGCCGCGACATGTCGGTTCTCCGCGACGACATGCAGCATAAGCTCATCGGGCACATCGATGGCCCAACGGACCACCCAGAGGTCTTTTGGGCGTGATCAGAAAAAGGCAACGAGGGGCCTCCTCCTTTTTTCTCAAACGCTTATGGGGGAAGTCCACTTCGGTTGCGCTTTAGACTGCGGAGGGATACCGCTTTTCAATTCAACCACGCTCGAAAAAGTGGTTGGCAGGACCGCCTCGATTGAGTATACTGTCAATGCGGGGTGGAGCAGTCTGGTAGCTCGTTGGGCTCATAACCCAAAGGTCGCTGGTTCAAATCCAGCCCCCGCAACCAACGCCATCATAAAGTTACGGGGAATTGCAGCAACGAGATTTGGGTTTGTTTGGGTGCAATTCACTGGATCTTACCTAAAACCGCCGTGGCCACTCGCCCGGCGGTTTCTCTTTTATCCCGTTCAGCCGTTCCTGTGTAAATGTCCATCGTAGTCGTAATGCTAGAGTGGCGCATCAACTCCTGAGCCACCTTCATGCGCGCCCCCGCTACATCCAATGCTGTAGCGAAGGAATGCCGTAAGCTGTGCCAACCGATCTTGCCGAGTCCGGCGCGATCTGCTGCCGGTTGTAAAACTTTCTCCCGGAGCTTGTCGGCATCCCGAGGTCCGCCCCGCGCAGAAGGAAAAACGAAATCGGTTTCCGAGCGGCAATGGGCCTGTGCGAACCAGCTTCCCAACGCCGAAACAATTTCCGGCGCCAGCGGCAATGCCGCCTCTGAATACGGGGTCTTCGCCGGTCCGATGTGATACTGATACACCGACCGGCGAATTTCGAGACTCCCCTTCAGAAGGTCAACGTCACCCCACTGTAGGCCGAGGATTTCGCCAACACGCAAGCCCAGGCAGGCTGCCAGGATCACCATTGTGCTGGGCGGCTGCTCCAATTGCGCGAGCAGCAATCGAATCTCCTCGACCGTGAGCCGTCTTGGAACCTTCTGTCTCCGCCCGCTCTGGCGCACGAGCTCAATAGGATTGGCGTTGACGAGCTCCCATCGGCGGGCGCATTCAAAAAGCGCATGCATAAGGTTTCTCAGGTTGGCTCTGGTCTTGGGTGCCAACGGCAAAGGCTTCAACCAATGCTCGACTTCCAAGGTGCGAATTTCGGTGAGCGGAAGGTCTCCCCACTTCGGTTGAATCCACTTTTTCAAAAGCGATTTGTAACTGACCTGCGTGGAGAATCTCTCCGGCAGCTCCTCCCTTTGATATCGTTCGATGACCGCTCCGAACGTGGGATTTGCCACCTGAAGTTTTCCGCTGTTGACCGAAAGCCGAAGCCCTTCCAGAGCTTTCAGAGCTGCGGTTTCGGTCGGGTATCGTTCCGTGGTGCCAACGCGAACGCGCCGGTACTCGCGCTTTCCATCGGCTCCGGGTTGATAAAAGCGAAACGTCCATGTGTCCTGTTTCGCGCCCTTGACAACCTGCAAACTTCCGAACTGATAACGTACTCGCCTCACGGTTTGACCTCCTCGTGTTGGCGGTACGCATAGCCAGCATAGTTTACCTCATCCTGGAGCCAGCGGTCGATCTCCGATACGCGGAAACGCCAGTATTTCCCGATCCGAATTCCAGGAATTCTGCCGTGCCGTGCCATGTTTTGCAGAGTCTTTGGGTGAATGCCCAATAGCTTTGCCGCTTCGCCACTATCTATCAGTGCCTCAAATTGGTAATCCATACACCCTCACCGATTTCCCGTTTGGCCGATCCCCCGTTAGTGCCAGGTTTCGCAATGGGCCTCCGGGTGATTCGTTTCCACAATTCGACCGGCCAACGCGATTGGCCTCAAAAGGCTGAGCCATGGACGAATTGCCCGATCATAGGAATAAGGCGAACTTTTTTTTCTGTCAAACGGCGGTAATAAAGGGTCTCCGTCCGACCTGGAAACGCGGCTCCAACCTGTGCGTTTCGATAGACTAATCACCACGATGTCTGTGACTTAGCGTGTTCACAAGTCAAAGCTTCTGAGGATTTATCTTGGGATGGTGGTGTCTAATCGAAAAAGGGTGTCTGTGGTATGGTATCCCTTGGAATCTGCCAGTGAGTCAGTCCGGCAATTGTAATCGCTGCAATGGAGTGCTTTGTGTAGAGGAGTGAATTCCCGGCCATACTTCAATTCCGCAAATCATTGTAATAACTTATTCACACCCTATTGAGAAACGATTGGACCAGTGAAAAATATTTGGTACTGATCGTGCTGCCGCAGCCATCACGCCCACAATGAGTTCCGGGCCTTACTTCAAACCCGCGAATTGTTACCACATATTCTTCATACCCTATTTGAGAAACCATTGGACCAGCGAAAAATATTTGGCAATGATCGTGCCTCCCTGCCTTTCACAGGCAATGAGTTCCTGGCAACGCCTCAAACTTGCAAAAGGTCGCAGAAACCAGTCGACCAGCTAAAAATATTTGGCATTGATCGTGCCCCCCAAGCCTTGCCCCCGCAATGAGTTCCGGGGCAACGCCTCTAACTTGAAAAGGTCGCAAGAACTAATTCACACCCTATTAGAAAAACCGGTGGACCAGCGAAAAATATTTGGTACTGGTCGTGCCGCGCCGCAGCCATCACGCTCACCAGAAATAGACGATCCAGGCAGCTAACGGCTAACCGAATGATTCTACGGAAGAATGCTCACACCTGGCCGAAATACCTAAAGAAGAACTTCACCCCGCACCGCTTTGGTGATTTCTCGAAACGCCCTCAATCCCCACTTTTAAGGGCCGCAGGAACAGGACCCGAGCGTACCCAAAGGCGGAATTGGGGGTTGAGCAGTCGTTTGACAGAAAACAATTTTGGCCGCAGCCTCCGAAATATGGCCCCAGCCGCAGAAGGCGGGGCCAAGGAGGTTTTCAGGTGAGCAGTTTCTTTCAACGGTTTTTCCGCAGTGCCCGAGACCCCCGGTATCGGGTTTTAGGTCCTGTCCCATTTCCCAGTTTCGACAATTACCTCTTTACCCTGGAGGCAGCGTATATAGCTCGCGGTCTTCCTGAGCACCCTTGCCTTCCCCAAAATGGCAAGGAATTCAAACAGGCCCGTAAGGATTTCCGAGATCGCTATTACCCCCGGCTGGAATGGCCCGACTGGCTTGCCGCCGTCCTGTTTTTCGGGACCTGTCATGCCGTCTTGCTGATCGCCGTGATGCTGTCCCATTGGGGGGTGATTGCCCCGACCGTCCTGTTCGGTGTGCTGGCAGTGAAACTGTTGCAGCAGTCCCGCCGGAATCGGCAATGGCAGGCCGACACGCAGCGTTATCTTCATGCCCGCCATATCCGCCGCCAGCGGACCGTTAATTGGCAGTTTCAGTAGTGCGCGGCGGCCTTGCGGCGCTGTGCGCCGGGTGGAGTGGTGACACGTCACCCCCCGCAGGGTGCTGTATAGGAACTTACGATTCCATATGGGAACTTCTTGAAAATTCAGCACGTTATGCTGAATCGCTTTCGGCGCAGCAATTAGCGAGTCCCGTATGGGAACTTCTTGATTTTATGGGGCGAATTCTATGGCGACACTTCGAACGAAATCCATCAGCACCAAAGTCACCGAGGAGGAGTACGCCAAGTTCGAAGCCCTTGCGGGTAAGCGGACGGTCAGCGAATGGGCGCGAGATGTCCTGTCGAAGGCTGTCAGGCCCCACACATGCGAGCAAACCATCTTGGCCGAGGTTCTGGCGTTGCGCACAGTTTTGCTAAACCTGTTTTTCAAGCTGGCCAGCGCAGAGCGCATTACCGAGGACGAGATGCACCAGATCATTGAGTTGGCGGAAGCCGACAAACTGAAGAAGGCAATTTTACGAATCCAGGAGACAGAGAAATCCCTGAGTCAAGGAGGCAAGAAATGAATCAAGTGTGGGGACGGAAAGAGAGCAAGGGCTGGCCGAGCAGCGCACCTGTTTATTCCATTACGGCGCTGGTGGTAGCTTTGGCGTTTGTGATTCTCGGCATTTACTGCCGCTATGTCTTCGTCTGGACGCCGCTCGAAAGGCACTATCTGCGGGAGTATTTTCTCACCAGCTTGATGGCCCGATTGGGCGCCAAGACAGATCAACAGGACATCCTGGTCGTGGTAACCCGGAAGGGCAACCGATTGGCAATTGATGACGACGTGGTGCCCATCAAGACCGCCTCCGGTGAAACCACCTTCACGCTTTCGAAAGAGGCGGTGAAGGAAGGCGGGCTTCGCCTCAAATGGCAGCGGCAGCAGTACAACAATGTTGAACTTCACGCCTTTCTCCGCTCATGGATTTACGAAGACCAGACATTCGCGGATCTGGCATCGCGGCCTCTGTGGTGCGGGCTGGCAGTGTTCTTATTGGGCTTACTTTTTGCTGGCCCGAAGGATGCCGCGCAAATGCGGGCGTTGCGCTACGGGCGACGCTTGAAGGGGCCGGAACTTGTCACGGGCGCCACGTTTAACAGCCGGAATCGTTCCCGTGGGGTCGGCTTCTTTAACCGGGAGCGTTCCCCCGCAGACATGATCTTCGGCTGCAACCGCATGGTGCGGGTCCCCCGCGTCCGCGAGTCCAGCCACTTCCTGATTATGGGCGACACGGGAGCGGGCAAGAGCACCCTGATTCGGCAAATGCTTGTCCAAATCGCCGACCGGGGGGAGACAGCCATTGTCTTTGATCCTGAACGCGAATACACCCCACAGTTCTTTGACCCCTCCCGTGGCGACGTGATCCTGAACCCACTGGACGCTCGCATGCCCTTCTGGAGTCCGGGCGACGAGGCCCGGAACGAGCCGGAAGCGCTCACCCTCGCGGCGTCACTCTTCCCCGACCGGCACAATGAGCAGCGCTTCTTTACGCGGGGTCCCAGGGAAATCTTGGCCCATCTACTTACCTACAAGCCCACTCCCCAGGATTTGGCCGAGTGGATGTCACACGACGAAGAGATCGACCGCAGGGTGCGCGGGACGGAACTGGCTTCGCTAATCGCCCCAACCGCTCCGGGGCAACGCGAGGGAGTTATGGCGGAACTGAAGATGGTAGCCAAGGCGCTGAAGCTGCTACCCAGCGAGAAGGAAGCCAGGACGCGGTGGAACACCTTGCAGTGGTCAAGGCATCGGCGGGGGTGGATATTCCTCACGAGCACGAAGACGACCCGTGAGCGCCTTTTGCCGCTCACCAGTTTGTGGCTTGACCTCCTGGTCTTGCGCCTTATGGACGAGGCACTGCCCAATCACCGCCAAGCCCCGCAACCGGTTTGCTTCATGCTGGACGAACTGGCGTCTTTGCAGAAGCTCCCCCAATTGCACGCGGCCATAACCCAAAACCGGAAGTCGAACAACCCGGTGGTT
>Ga0187856_1000405_pt1 | contig 39630 bp, 36 predicted proteins | sample June2016WEW_8_40_FD_132443 | JGI IMG/M metagenome (GOLD analysis project Ga0187856, IMG submission 132443) | Peatland microbial communities from SPRUCE experiment site at the Marcell Experimental Forest, Minnesota, USA - June2016WEW_8_40 | ecosystem: Environmental > Terrestrial > Soil > Wetlands... | reverse complement strand
TCTTCGCATCGTAACCATTATACCGTTTTATGTTTGCTGCTAACGCCAAGTCTTCCACTGCTACAGTGGCAAAGTTGATGTCAATGATGTCACAGGCGCAATTAGAGCAGCCCCGCAGATGTTCGGGCCTATCTTCAGTTAGCTTTTCAATGTCAAACCAAGCCAGTAAGGTTCCGGGTGATCTTCCGCACGGAGACCATGGCAGTTGGAGCAGTAGTAGACTTCTTCATTGCTCCACTTTCCCTTCTTGAACACATTGAGACTCCAGAGGAGACGCATGCTGTACCCGCAAATGTCGCATTGAACCATACCTCCAAAATACGAGCTGCGGATAAGAGCGATAACAGTCCTCGCCTGCGGTGAGAGAGTAGAATGTAGAATGTTCAGGGTAACATTAGCCACCTGAACGAATCTACCCTGAAGCCGTAACTGAGAGACATTCAACTCGGCCGATGTCAAAAAAAGACATATTCCAATTACTACAGCGGAGTGTTGTCTAGTTAGTTGCAATTAATACAACTAGCGAGGTAGACCGGGGTTTGGAGTTCAATGGGCAGATTATCGAAGCCAAAGAGAGGCAGAGCTTGGAAGGGAAACTAATGTATGTCTGCGAGGATTGCGTCAAGAATTACGTTTTCAACTCACGTAGGCCAAATTGAATGAATCAGCACAGCTAATGTCATCAATAGAAGTGCGAATAAAGCAACAAGAACGCGTTCGCGGCGTCCCTTGGGTCCTACTAGCACATTCGCCATGGGAAACATCGAAGACGCACGGTTCAATTCACGTCTTCTCGATGGCAGTCTTCTCTTGAAAACCGAAAAGACCCAACTCATCGCTACATAGCAGATTAACGACCAGAAGAAAAAGAATCCGAGAGAGAAGACCCAGTCGAGCACTAAGGTGAGTGAGAACCTCATTGGGACGGGAAACAATGACGGAAAGTCCTTGCGCATGCCCAACCAAAGCATTGCATTTCCTACAGCTGTAGCGAAGTACGCTGCCCAAGCGCGTATTCTTTCTGTGATTGAATCTACCATTTTGGCGTATATTCCAATAGGCAATGAAATCAGCCCTGCCATGAAGAAATTCACTATGAATGCGAACCATGGCTGCGTAGCATTCGAGCTAGACAGTTGCGTGAAAAGGAAAAGCGTAATGGGGAACAAAAGGAAATAGATTAAGTCGATTGACGAGAGCGCATTTTGTTCTCTGATAAGTTCCTCTATGTCGTGAAGAGCACGACTTGTCTTTCTTGAACTCATTCACGAATGACCTGCCATACTTGCTTTGGCGTCTATCTGAGTATGAAGTCCCAGAGGTAAACTTGTGAGTTGCATTTCAACGAAGAATCTCCAAGCCCAGTTTTCAACAATATCCAACTCTCTATTTTGAAAGCGGCAGAGGGGTCTACGGTCCTTGTTAAGGTTCCAGTCTTCCTTAGGAGATCGTATCGAGCCGGAGGTTGTTTTATTACCATCAAAGGAGCTGCTTTAGGTGATTTTGAATGTTCGATATTCTCATCAGTATCAGCAGAGGGCAAGTTTACTTGTTGACTTGACTATTTCTTCGGGGGCCATCTTTGTGCGAGTCTAGTGAACCACGCTGTCGGTAGGATTTCCTCCAACTTCGGAATCTTGCTCACATCGGACGGATTCAGTCTCGATTTGTATTCGTCGCTGTATTCGCGGATGGTTTCATTCAAGTCGGTGATTTCTGAGGCAGAGAACCGTGTCCACGGCTTGACCCATGTCTCGTTGAAACCATCGTAATCTACATAGATTGCGGATTCTCTGAAAAACTCTCCCATATCACGGAGGAATCGGAGGTTCGGTATCAGGTGTCGATACAAAAAGCGAAACGCTGTCGCGCCGTTGTTCCCTGCCGATGATTTGGCAGCTTCCAGCAAAGCTTTCAAAGCTCCGCCTACGGTCGTCGGCGAATGCTTCGCAACCAGAACTACTTCACCCGCTAGCCCTTCAACTGCTCTAAGTAGTTTCGCAGTGTGCGAAGTGAAGTTTTCAACCTTGATATACGCAACGCCCGAAGGGGCCTTTTTCCAGGCATCGACTAGAATAGCAGCTTTTCCAAGCTCCTCCAAGGCAGTGTACGTAAGGAACATTGCACGAGTCGGCTGATTAGACGTAAGCATGTCTGAAGTTAGCGTAAGTGAAATGGCGTTGTCTAAACACAGTCGGATCCCCGGAAACATCAGGCGAGAGGATATGAAGGGAGCACCCTCTGGATTACTCAGGAAGTCGTCCAGATCCTTCTCGGTTGCATCCTTTAGAGGCAGAACATATTTTCCGTAGCTTAAGCGAACATCCGCAACATTTCTAGCGACGCGAATGAGTTGGGCTCCACAGTCGCGAACATTCTTGCGTGGAATATCAATCGCCCACACTTTACCGCCCTGAATTTCGAATCGTGGGCCACTTTTTCTGTTAGATCGAGCCCTAAGACTCCTCAGCACCGGAATTACTTGGGAGGGGGAGTAAAGGTCGAACTTGATCCGAAGGGCCTCTTTTGATCGCATTTCTCTCAGAACACTGGTGATTTTCCTTTTCGTCAGTGGAACCTCCCGTTCGCTAATTGAGCCATCCTTGTCGTTGATTCTATTGAATAATTGGCTCAGGAAGGTTGTCTAGTAATTCTACGCTGACAAAAGCTATCGAGAGAAGGCCTCTTACCTGTGAGCGCTCTACTTGCAGCGTGGTGAACGAAAGCAGGTGAATCCTTAGGATAGAGACGGAAACTCAGTCTTCAACTTGCTTATCTCCTGAGCAATCTCCTTAGGCGTCATTCTCAAATCGTCGAGGCCTTTGCCTTTTCTCCATTCGTCTATCCGCCAAATAGTATAGAGACGAATTGTACTCTCTATTCGGCGGACCTCCTTGAGTTTTTAGGGAGGCAATCATTTCTTATTTTGACACTGATTGTTCACAAGAGCTGTCAATGCTGCTTCGATCTTGCTCGTTTGCCTAATAGCGATTCCGGCTACATTTCCAATTATCCGGGTTCGTGGTCAGAGCCCTCCAATGATCAACAATGTGCGTTGGTATCCATATCCACCGACTCCAAACGACACCGTAAGCGTAAGAGTTACGGCGACCAGCTCAGTTGGCGTCAGGAATGCAACGATCTACTATCGACTCGGTGTTGAGGGGCTTAGTCTCCGATCAATGTCAGATTACCCAAACAGAAACTTAATGCAGCCTTACGCCGGAAACTCGACCAACGGCACTTGGGACTACGATATCCCACCGCAACATAACGGTACAACAGTTTACTTTGTTATTTTCGTTTTCGATAACTCCGGCCTCAATTCCTCATATCCTGGCACTCTGCCCTTCGGTCGTCCGCAGTCAATTTTGATTGAATTTCCGTCTGAGGCATATCTGTCGAGCCTGGTGGTCAACATCAATTCGCTTACTATAACAGATATTCAACAAGTAGCAAACGTCTCAGTTCAGATGGCCGCTTATCTCCCAAGTGTGCCCGACAAGTACTACATCCTTGTCGATGTGATAGGGAATGGGCAACCTTGGATCCAAGGTCTCGGAATGCCGGAGTCGAGCATCCGATTCTACTATCAGGGGCAATCTTCCTCGATAACGTATTTCAGCGGTGCGTCATTTAGTCAACTTCCGTACGATACGTACACCTTAGACATTGACGTAGGCATCCCTTACATATTCAAGAACATCACTTATGCGCTAAGCTCCAGTCGTAGTGCAATCTATCTGCTAAGCTCCAGCAGTGTCTACAATCTGTGGAACGTACCGAACCCCAGTATAAGTTACTACGTATCCAATGGTCAAACACATTTGATCATTCAATCAACGCTCAGTCGTCGGGTAGCGACATATTATCCACCGCTCATTCTCATGTTGGTCGCCCTCGCAGTGCTGGGTTTGGTGCCTCTTGTGTCCATCTACTATCATGATAAGCGCTATGAGTTATTCCTCAACGTCATCATTTTAGCTTCGAGCGCGGAACTTAGCCAGACTCTCTACCCGGTAGCGGGCTTCCTGGGCGACAATATTTTCCTTGAAGGATTTGCGGCGATAACGGTAGCCGCAGTGGTAATGATGGCTGTTTCAAGTCTGCCTCCCGGAGTTCGGCAGTGGTCTCGTTATGGCCTTCAATTAGAGTGGTACACAACGTTCGCGATCGCGATCCTCACGTTTTTGTGGATATGGTTCACGAACTTTCCGACGACGGCGAAAGTGCTGACTTTGTTCGCTGGTTTATCAGGCGTTGTAATAGTTGGCCTGTACAGATTGCATCGATCATATGTGTGGTATAGAAGGCGACAATTCCGAAGCTCCTTAGATCTCGATCATTAATTGTACGGACCGACTGGACCGCCGAATCTTGAAGTGGGACACAGTTATTGAGGAGAAGCTCTTGGAGCCAACACGTCCGCACGGAGCGCGCTTTCCGATTGTACCGGAAAGTCAATCGGAAATTAGGGACGCAGCTTGCATAAATTTCGGGATCGGGCCTCTGACTGTGTTCTGATGCTTGACAGTCGGGGGAGCGCTTTCAACGAGAGTGGCCGCTTGGTATCCGCTAGAATCATAAGTTTCGTCTAACAAGGACAGTTACAAGGTTAGTGTGTTACTTCTACAGGAGCCGATTTTCGAGGTGTCTGTGATGCCCAACATCACACCAGGTGAATCGCCTCTGGTGGTCTTCGTAAGCAGTGTCATGAATAACGAAATGGCTGACGTACGGAGAGAAGCCCTTGAAGCGCTACAAACCTATCCGTATATTCAACCGTGGCTTTTCGAACACGTTCCTGGGAGTTCGGAGCCAACTCGCGAAGGGTACTTAAGAAGAGTTCGAGAGAGTGATTTGGTAATTTGGCTTTGTGGAAGCACAACGACAGAGCCTGTTCGTGACGAGATTCACGAGGCAATTTCGCACAATCGACCGATTATCGTAATCCGTCTGCCCGCACAAAACAGAGATCAACTAACGCAATCGCTACTTCACGAAATGTCTGCTCGCGCGCGTTATTGCAATGTGGAACGAGCAGGCAGCGTTGGCACAAGCGTCAAACTAACCATTAATGATGAGATCGTACGGAATTTCCGTGGCCGGCAAACAATTTCGCGCCTAGCTTGGCTTGCACTGTTGGAGGAAACTTCCAAGGCCCGCTGCGTTGCGAGCTGGATTGCCACGGGGCTTTCACACGAGCAAGCCCTGACGCTCACACAAGACGAGACCATCGGAGCCCCGAGAACTGAATACGAGGCTACGCCTGGCTCAATTCGCGTTATAACTGCAGGCATGGGAAGCGGAAAGTCCCTCATACTCGAAAGAATTCACCAGAAGGCCATACGACTGTATGGAGAAGATTCACGCGCGCCGTTCCCAATTTATTTGACAGCTGATTCGATAGAAGGCCGACTTCGTGACAAAGTGATAGCTGAATGTGGGGGTTTCGGAAACCCTGAGAGGCAGGGAGTCAACCTCGTTATCGATCGCGCAGACGCACTCGGAGTCGGGAGATCCTCCGAACTTCTGTACGAATCACGTGTTCTCACCGGATCTTGGCCAGCTACAAGCGTAGTGATAGCCAGCAGAACGGCTCCGCCTACCTCCAATGAGGAGGACATAGGCGTAATTCCTAGTCTAACTGACGAAGAGGGAAAGTCATTGGTTGCGCTAGCGTGGGGTGAGAGGGTTGAACCAGTACACGATTATGTCTGGCCAGCATCTGTTCGTGCTGCGATTAGGCGCCCTCTCTTCGCGTTGCTCCTAGGATCACATCTCAGACGTAACCAAGGTATCCCAGAATCGAGTGGTGAACTAGTCGCAAGCTTGGCTCGACTTGCGTTAGCAAATGTGGAGCACCCATCAGAGGTCGAATCATTACTCCAAAGGCTGGCCGTAGCCTCAATGGATCGAGGAGGGGGAGTTGTACCCTCGACAGAAATTTTCTCCCACTCAGATCTGGCAAGGTTGACGGACACAGGCCTTGTTCTTGTGAATCGAGATTCGACAGTCGGATTCATTTTGCCTGTATTTGCCGAATGGTTTGCCGCACTCGGCCTCTCATCCGAACTAATTTCAATTAATGAGATATCCTTAGACCGTTCCAGGTTAGAGAAGTGGAGAGACGCGCTTGTCGTCGCCGTAAGTTCTTTGAGTCAAACGGTAGCCTCCAGATTACTTTCCCCTCTCGCGGAGAGAGAGCCAGCCTACGCGTCCGCTGTTCTATCCGAGGCTTCTAGACAATGGTGGTTAGAGAGAATTGCCGCTCTGCCCGCCCTCGAATGTGGCAGACTGGTACGAAATTCGATGAAGAGTTGGATAACCGGGATTCGAGAACTTGCAACCCTAATTGCACCGCTCGGTACCGATCACAGCCTTTTGCCCATCGTGGCACACGTAGAAGGTGAATCGCTGACCACAGCATGGGCGGAGAATGGAGCAGATTCTGAGATTTTGACTCCATCCTCTGCCTCAGAGTTCGCGAATTTGAGAAGGTGGCGCGGCGCAATGTTCAGCGCTAGACCTGGCTCAATCCCAGCGTGGCCATGGAAGTGGGCTAAGGAGGAACTCGTAAGAAACCTTGCAAACCTGATAAGGGTCAAGGGGTTACCCTCGAATGCAGAGTCACTTATTCGAGAGAATAACTGGACTGCCTCGCAAATTCTGCTGCGCCGCGGGTCGTTGAATAATGACCCAATACCCATCGTTGAGATTGAAGAAAGACTAAGCGTAATACCACATGAAACTGTTGTTCACAACAACAAAATGATCTGGTTAGGTCCATTGCGACAAGAATTGACTCGCCTTCACAATTCTGGAGAGGTTGATCTAACTACACCTTGGCCTGCGCAGGATTGCGAGTTGGCAGGAAATTGGATTTGGTCAGGATATTCAGAACCTCAAACACTCGCACGTGCCCAAGCTGTCTACGGCGCAGCTGTGGAGATCTATTCCGAAACAGTTGACAAATGGTTTTCCCGATTCAATTGGCAGCTCTTTACGGCCGCGGTACTTCCGGCTCGCCTAACTGGCTCGGTGGAGACAGGGAATCCACCAGGGATTACTTGGCACTTCGATCCTCTACCTTCAGGAAGCTCAAACTCCGTTCAGCTGCACTTGGGCGAGCCCATTGATAGGCCTGATCTAGAAGCATTGTACCGTAACTTTCAGACTTTGCGACCGACGTCGAGTTCCCTAGGCTTTCACTCCACGAGCGAAGTTCTCCGCGTCTGGGATTCGGCTCCTGCAACTGAATTGGCGTATCAATGGCTCGAACACGACCTCAAGCAGGTAGGATGGTTATAGCTTTCTTAAGACCGTGACCACGAATTGCTTACTGCAACATCACGAACCAAGGACCACTAACCGTGGTGCGCACACACACCCTGGAGCAGCTAAGCTGGAGTCAGAAAAGGAGAACAAGAAATTTACCCAGAGAGATATAACGGCATAGCCAAAGCCCGAGGAAATTATTTGCCTATGATTTTCTGGTGCAGGCGTTCAGAATCTGACTGTGTGTGCGCACCAGGTAGTATCACACGCACGAGAAAACCATAAACCAGGAAAGCGGATCTATGACTCGTAGTGCTTTCCCCTAGCAGGAAATATGCGTTTCGTCTAAGGTGCGTACCAGGGGAGACCGGGTTTCGCTCTTTGTGCGACCCCCTGAAGGAAAGAGTCCTAAAATTACTGGAACCACATACAGCAAACCTATAGGAGCATCAAGTCGGATTGAGTATCGAAGCCAAAGTCAATTCTCTGATCAAACGTTTCACCGAAATAAAGGTCCAAGTCAGCCAAGTCTTGTCGACTGGCACCTCCGTCGACCCATATCAGCTCAGTGTCCAAACAAAAGCGCTTGTAGATAGTTACGAGACAGGCAGGAACATGTTTGCGAGTGTTTCGACGGACATGTTCCCCGCATATCTGCAGCATACCCCAGGTGGTCAACAGGTCGGGTTGCTACAGCAACTCTCGGTGGAATGTGCTGCCGCAGTTGGATTCCTTGAAACACTTTCAAGTCCGATCTCAACCTCAGACAAAGACAAATTGGAATCGCTGCGACATGGGATCACTTCACTCGAAACCTTCAATGGGAATCTGTTTACTCATGTGAGTGGGGCGATAAGTGAATATGAGGAAGCTCACTACCTGGCATCTGCCTTGTTAGCAGGGAAGTCCGTAATCTACGCATGGGAACAATTTCCTGGTAAAGGCAGTGAAGAAAAAGTCAGTAAGCTTCTCCAAGAGAAGTTGCTCAAGGAGGGCCTGAAAGAACAGTTCCTAAGAGCTGAGAAGAAAGCACGTAACTATTTCACCCATGATATTTCGGCTATTCCGCAACCTCAGGAAGCACTTGCCTTGGTCGCGGATGCCTGCAATCTGTCGATGACCCTGGTGAAACTTAAGGGGTCAGGCACGCCAAGTTAGAAAAACACTATCTATTGGTCTGTCTGCGCACCGGTAGTGTGGGCAACGGAATTTGAACCGCCATCTAATCCTCTCTAGCTCGGGGTAGTATGCGATTGGCCGCTAGTGCGAGCTCAAGGTTGAACTTTCCCCTTTCCAATCCAAGGTTGAAGTTCCTCTAGGTACCCGTTCAGTTTGCGGATTACCCCTTCAGCGTATGGGTCGGCCCCAACGCGATCCTCTATCATTTCGATAATGGTAGCAGCATACTTTCGTTTGAGCGAGAGAGGCCGAAGAACCCTCCAGTCCTTCATCGAACACTCGATCAGTTCCATCGACCAAGCCCTAAGGCGTTGAAGCCTATCCTCAGATTCAGCAGCGTCCTTCAATCGAGCCATCCAAAGTCTCCTAACTCTAAGGCACCTCGTTTGTTCCACCCACTGGATTCGTGACGGCTCGACGCTGTTTCAGCTTCGCGTCCTCGTCCCACTTTTTCATTTCTACCTCAATCCGGGCCAAGTTTTCTTCGATCTCCTGGATGTGTCGAAGGTCATTATCGTAATCCAACAAAGTTCGGCAGGCGGTGGTAATCGCGCTGCTCTGTCGCGTTCCAATCTTGCCGGATAAGGTGAATGGGATGAGCATCTCACGCATGAACTTCAGGATCGATTCAACGTCATCAAGCCTCAGCCGGTTAGGAATGATAATCCTCTTCCGAGCGTTCCCATTTCCAATGGGAGCCCCACGGCTCCTCTTCCGAGGAATTGATTTGTGTACCACAGCTCTAATCATTCAGTAGACCCTCATTGGAATATTCCCCCTCGAACGGTGTACCACCACAACCAGAGGAACGCTGAAAGCATACAAAAACGGCAGTGCGTGGCGTGTTTGTAACGACTGTAACAACTTTTCCTTCTTCTTTCTATACTTAGGATATGATTGTTTACTGTGTTTGCACAAAGGATAGCAGGTTGTTACAGTTGTTACAGTTTCCATTTGACGTACCTCCATACCCGTGTCGTGGTGTCACCGCGTTTGAGCATGAGCGAGGAGCCGGGCATTTTCTGTTTCATGCCTCGGGTTAGTTCGCCGACGCCGAGGATTTCCGCTTCATGTTCGGTGCAGAATTGGATGTATTCTCGGTATAGGAGCTGCTTGTCGATTTCGTCTGTGTCGCTGAGTGACTGTTCCAGTTTGGCTTCGATGAAGGCGTGTGTGCTGTTGCTCTTCAGGATGTAGTTGGCTCTGATCTGGTCGGTTTCTTCGTCGATGGAGAATGCTTTGCGTTCAAGTAGTCGCGGCAAGACTCGAATGCATTTGTTGAGTAGGCCGCTTAATTCCTGTGGGGTCTGCAATTTCTGGTCGAGGTTTGCGTCGCGTCTGTCGGTGAAGGCGGTTGGGAACTCGATGATGTTCCATCGGCGATAGTAGGCGGATGAATCCTCTTTTGTTTCGGGGATGCTGTTGCATGAGTAGAAGTGCTTCGCGTATGGTAGGAAGGTGAAGAATCGACCGTGTTTATGTTCTCCTGTAATCGGGTCTCCGCCTACAGCCATCTTGAATATGCCCAAGTAACGAATCGCTTGCTTCGGTAGGTCGGCTGAGATGTTGGCTAGTTTCAGGTATAGTTCCGCGGACGCGAACCTTTGATCACATAGGGTTTGCAGCGGAATAGTGCTTACGTTTTCTACGCCGAGAAACGTCCTTAGGACCTTTAGGAATGTGCTTTTCCCAGACTCGGGCGGTCCAATGATGAGCGTGGCCTTATGGATGGGCCGGGCTTGCCATAAGCAGTATGCGATTGATTCCTCAACTAGACCGTTCATTTCCGGGTGTGTGACTTCATTTAGGAACTTGTCTATTGTTGGGCATGTGGCTGCTGGGTCGAATTTTACGGGGATCTGAGTTACAATAAAGTCGTCTGGGTTTCCTGCTTCAAGCTGGCCTGTGGTTAGGTTCAGTATGCCGTTCTGTACGGCTATCTTGTTCAGGAGCGGTGTGGGACGTGGAACCATGAGGCCGGGCGTGCAGATAATGGCATGTTCAACGTCTTGCACGTAGCGCTTGCGATTTTCTTCCTGAAGGAGCTTTCCCATTTCTGCATGAATGATTTGTGATCCTTTCGGTTCCCAGATTCCTTTCTCAGGCGTGTAAACGAAGATGTCGAAATTGTCCTCCATAACTTTGAATGGGTATTGTGTCAGCAAACGGTTGGCGAATACCACTGGTTCGAAATGTGGGTTGCCATGCAGGTCCACGCTAAAGAGCTCTGCTGACGGGTCGATGGGTTGTAAGGTTTCTTTGCTGTGAACGTAGCCACCGGTGCCAGCACTTTCCAATGCATGATCTATTTCGGTGGCGTCGAGTGGCGGTTTATTTTCATAATTCCAAATCGTCAACCATTCCTTGGCGGTGGATTGAGGGAGCTTCAACTCATTCAGCATGAGGGTCGCAAGTTTGAATGCGCGTTCCTCACGTTTGCCTTGCGAGACAGGTCTGAAGTAACGTCGCATCTCGGGCCCCAATCGACGCCAGGGCTTCACCGTAATCTTGGCTACCACTGGGACAAAAATTGGGTCACTGCTCTTCATCATGCCCGTTAAAGGGGTGTGTGTTAGTGGGGGCTTCACGCCAAGTTTCGCGCAACGGTCGCGCAGACTTTTCTCAAGGCCTACTTCAATTTCCTCCGGCCGTCTCAGTTCACTCATGAATCTGTATTGGGAGCCATCAGGGTGAAGGCTCGGAGGCATCATAACGAAGCGACCACTAGCTGCAGAGAACACTTCTATTCCTAATTCGGCAACCTTGAAACTGCCACAAGGTTCCTTTGAGCGAAACCAAACATGGTACCCGCGGCGAGTTCTAGTAACTAATGTGTCTTCCAAGAGCCGTTTGCGTTCGTCTTCACTAAACAATTTCAGGAAGCTCTCCTCGTTGTCGAAGTCAATGCAAACGAAGTCACCGCTGACTACGACGCCAACGTTGACGGGTTCGCCATTATCAAACCAGGCTTTGAGTTCCTCCTCAGTTGGTTTACGTTCCTGAAATTGCTTCCATTCAACGCTGGGCTTCTTGGTCCCGTAGTCCACAGGTATGACAGTGAAACCAAGTTCGGCATACGAAAGCGCCGCGCTATACGTTGACTCAGTTATAGTAGTCATAGAAACTTACACCTACAATCGTAACACAACCAGCCTGAGTAAGGCATAGGCGACTGCCCGGTTGGAGCATGAAAGAGAATGTTGTTTCCAGATCCACAAATCATACATCGAAGTTCGGTTGCTTCGCTGGCGAACTTCGGCAACACTTTGATCCAGCGTCGTTCAGGCGCTGGTTGCGGCCCGTTGACTTCTTCCAATTCAATTTTCCATCCGTGTTCGGTCGATCAAAAAAATGGGGAGAGGTTCTTGGAGTCGACAGCAACTTACGCGCCTGCGACTTCCACGATCCAAGCCCACCCTTGATTCCCGTTCTTGAACGCAACTTTGTCTTTGCTGCGTGTTATCCGAACCAGGGAACCGATTTCCACGGAATCCATGAGGCCAACCAGTCCCTTAGAGCTTCCAACCACGTCGACTTTACCGTCGCTTTTCTTGAGAACGTATGTGGGGCCGAACCTTCCCGGTCGAGACTCCATATAGGTTCCTTCAATGGTCGGTGTTGTTGCGAAGTCGTGGAATTTGGAGGCTGAAGTTATCTTACGCCATGTGGTCAATTCTTTTTTCACCTGCCTGTCGGATCTAATGATCGCGTGACTGTTTTCGTCTAAAATTTCAGCGTCGCATTTGCGAATCGCTCTGTGAGGCTACCTGCTAGCGATCAGGCTTGACGCTACGAGACATTGACGGCTTCGACGATGTTAACTTGGAGGCTAGTCATCTTCAATCGAAGTGACTAGTTCTTTGCCGAGGTCGGTTAGGCTTACGAGTTTTTTCCGTTCTAGTAGTCGAAGAACATTCTTGAGGTCTTTATCGTTCCGTATTTCATATCCCATTTTCTTTTCTGCTTCTGAGGCGCGAAAAGTCAATGCGGTCCGCGGGACCAATCAAATACAAGCGGTAAACGGATTCGTTGTCGTGTTCTGGAGCTAGGCCGGTGGGTGTCAGGCCAGCGGGTTTTAGCGTATCTGCAAGTTTCAGTAGAACTTCCCGAGGCCCGCGTGCTCTAACTTCTAGTTGTGACGTTTGCCACGTAGATGTGGCTGGGTCTGGGAAGGTTGAAGCGTTGAATCTAGACATTGCCTTAATTCCGGCAGAGCTTCCGCTGGACAGTGTTCCTTGACGAAAAACTCGCGTAACCGTAGCTGATTTTGATTTGCAATTTGCTTTTCCTCGTGAGGGCCGCGGACGGCAAAAGGGAGACTTTCGCCCTCAACTATACGCAGATTACCCAGCGAATTTTTGCACACTACGTTTTACATTTATATGGGGTGCTCTATCCTGAGAAAGAAATGTCTCCCAGCGATCAAAGTCTTCGTCCAGAGTCAAGTGCATCTCATCCGTCTCATCGTATCGGCCTTGTTGTTTCGCAACAAAAATGTCCCACTCGTCGAGCCAATTCATGATGGCACGACGGGAGACAGTAACCCTAGAGAGGATTACCTTCATCGGAACGCTATTGTAACGCCGAACATGTCCGGCGCATTTCCACACCCAGTGGCCGGCGTACAGGGCGGTCGCAAATAAGGTTTCAAGAACCTTTTCCGTGGGGTACACGCCTTTGTGCACTGCAACTTCACTGATCAGCCGTTTGACATGGTCACATGCAGACGCCGCCGGTGGATCGTAACTCTCGCCGGGTAATGTACTGAACTTTTCGCCGGGAATATCACTGAATTTTTCAGCCAAGCGCTCAAGCTGTTGGTACGCCGTGGGCGTCCTTAACTTAATTCGTTTAGGTTCAGCGGCCAGTGAGTCACGCCGAATCATGCGCTCATGTTCGTGACGCAATGGGTTTCCGTCATCGGCTTCTCCAATCTCCCAGTCCCATCCTGCATTGTTCCATTCCCAATCACTATCTTCGTACGATGGCCGCGGTGGTTTCTCATTTATCCACTCTCGCGCCGCCGCCTGAAATGTCTTATATGTGGGCAACCATGTCGCCGTTACCGTTTCTTCAGTAGGGCCTCTTGTACCCTTTCGTCAATGAGTCTCTCTAAGTCCGATATGTCAGCGGTGCCTTTCTTCAATTCGTCGATCTGTGCTTGCATTCGCCGTACGCTCTGCCTGAGTTCCTGGTTCTCCTTCGCGACGCTGTCAAGTTCTTGGGTGGTTGGTCCGTAAGCCTTTCTGATTTCGCTCCAAACAAAGTCGGGGTCTTCGATACACTTCTCATAGCCTAGCGGGTCGACTTTGTGGCCTAACGCGAACTCCTTACACTCAGGGATTACGCCGCACTTAGTGCAATGGGTTTTGAACGTGTCACGAAACTCATGCGGGCTAGGCATGGGGTCGAATTTCAGGGCGGCGCGGTTAGCAGCGTTCTTGAATGCGGATTCTAGGAGAACCACGCTTGAATGGTAGTTTGTGAGGTCTAAGGGTTTACCGCGAGTTGTGGTTAAGGGATAGCGGTTGTTAGCGTCGAAAATCTCCTTTAAGACAAAAGTGGGGATTAGGGTGTACCAGGATTCATTGTTTCGCTTTCGAATCGCAAACTCGAACCGGAAATATTCTTTTCCATCCGTGACGGCTTGCCGCGCTCTTTCCCAATTCACAGCTTTCTCATTGAACTTCAAGAACTCCCCTATGCCCCACCCGCAGTATGCTTGAAGTCGGAATATCCAACGGTAGGGCGGCGTGGCGGCGTCGCACAGTTTCAGGGCTTGTTCCCATTTCATGTAGGGCGTGCGTTTGGCTTTGGGGGCTTTGGGGATTTTGTCGTTAGGTGGGAAGACGTCGCAGTATCGTATGAAGTGGCGGAAGGCGCATAGTGTGATCTCGCGGCCTTTCGCTGTGAATACGGGGTCTAGGGTTACTTTCTTGGCTTCCCGCCACGCATCGCCGGGAGACGATTTAAGGCGGGTTCTCATCTCCTCCGCGTTTGTTTGCATCATTCGCAGCAATTTTGCGAAATAGGGACCATAACCGTTCCTCGTATTCGGCTTTTCAATAGACCCTAACCATTCATCGAACAGGTCTTTTTGTGCGGGCAACACATCCACCACATAAATCTACAGGCTATAAGTCATATTGTGGCGTATAATAATCTTATCCATACAAATCATCATGAAAGTGTAACCAAGCCTTATCTTCGCACCTTCTTAGCAGCCGAGGTAACACGGGAGTCGCCAAAGTAGCAAAATCCCGCGCATCCATCGCGGCGAGTCGAACAACTATTGGTATACATCAAAAGGATCGACCTTAGAGGCTTCAAGACATTCGGAAAGAAGGCGACCGTTCACCTCGAACGCGGGCTTACGATAGTGACCGGACCGAATGGTTCCGGCAAATCCAACATTCTAGACTCGGTAAAGTTTGCCCTAGGCGAACTTAGCCCTAAGGAGCTTCGAGGGGAAACCATAGGCGACCTAATCCACAAAGGTGCCCAGGCAGCAACTACACGCTCAGCATGGGTCGCCGTGCAATTTGACAACCATGACAGACGCATACCCATTGATGCTGAAGCCGTAACGATCTCTCGAGAATTCCGACGGGGTGGAGAAGGCATCTACCGGATGAACGGTAGGAAGATTTCAAGGAAACAGCTGACCGACATTCTCTCTTCGGCTGACATCCAAGTCTCGGGCTACAATATCGTCCCACAGCACGCCATAACCAGGCTTGCTGAGGTGACTGCCGAAGAACGCCGCAGGATAATTGAAGACATGATTGGGATAGCCGTATATGATGTAAAGAAGGCCTCAGCCCAAGCGGAATTGCAAAAGGCCGACGTCAACCTTCAGGTCGCCTCCGCAAAGATCGAAGAAGTTCGGCTTCGAGTTGAATCCCTTGAAAAGGAGCGCAACGATTACCTGAAGTTTGTTCAAATAAGACACGAGCTGAACGAACTTCAAGCCAAGGCAATCTCACATAAGATTCTGAAAGCCAAGCAAGAAGTCGCGGACCTAGAAGATCAAATAACACAAAGCCAACAACAGATTCAAGACCTCAAGACCAGACGAGACCAACTGATCCAACAAAAAGGAATACTTGAATCTGAAAAGAGGGAATATGAAGACTCTGTGGGAGAGAAGGGCAGCAGCAAGCTGCTTGAAATTCAACGAACAATGGGCGACATAAATGCCACAATCGCCCGACTTCGAGCCCAAGCTAGCGCCATACAGTCTAACTCAAAATTATTACAAACCCAGAAACTTGAACTCGAACAGAACTCAACAGAAATAGATAAGAAAATAGCCAATTCGAGGGAGGAACTGCAACAACTCGAAACACAGCACACCTCCATACTGAAAGAGTTAGAGTCCAAGCAAGCATCAGCAGATGCGTCCTTCAAAGCACTCACAGGATTAAGGGAGAACCTTGGTGAGAGGAACAAGGAAGCCGAAGATCTGGAACGAACGATAAGTGAGTTAAACAGCCGAACCCTCAGGTTCAGCGCCCAAATCAAAGCCAGCGCAACAAAAATCGAACTTCTCAACAGTCATCTCCTAACACTTAGGACACGGAAGGATGAGTACGAGACGGTCCTGCAAAGCATTACCAATCGACTCGATGATCTGAAGACGGCCAAGCAGGAGGAGGAAAAGAGAGCGTCAGAGGCTGAGAACAAGGTTGCTGACTACACTGTATTAAAGGAACAACGATCGAAAGAAATTGAGAACGCAAATGAAGTTGCCAAGCGAGCAGCAGTTGCATTAGCAGAAATTGATACACAGAGGACCATAGCTCAGAATTTTGCATCAGACGACAAGGCCCTACGATTAATCGAAGAAATGGCAAAAGCAGGTACAGTCACTGGCGTATATGGCAGACTCGCAGACCTCATCAAAGTGAAGAGCGGCGATATGAAACCCGTTGAAGCTGCTGCCGCCGGCTGGCTCAAGGCAATAGTAGTCAAGGACATGGAAACGGCGATCTACTGCATTGAAGTATTGAAGAAGACCAAGATCGGACGCATTAAACTAATTCCTCTAAAGGGCCTTCAAAGACCTAAGAAGAAGCAGTTACCCACCCAAATTCAAGAAATTATTGGGCCCATGACGGAACAGTTAGAGTTTGACGATCAGATTCGGCCCGCGATCGAATATGTCTTCGGTGACACTGTACTAACAGCCACGCAGAAATCCGCCTTCCTTGCCTCTCTCAAGGGTATTCGAGCGGTAGCCGCAACTGGCGACCTATACGAGCCGGGAGGCGCTATGGAGACCGGTTACTTTAGACAGCCACTCGACATGTCGAAACTCCTGCTTAACGGCCAGACAGTCGGCGAGCTCAGAAACACACTTTCTTCCCTCGAAAAACTCACCCTCAAAGCGGGAGAAGAAATCACAAGGATTAGCCAAGAAGTACTTGATCAAAGCAAGAGCAACGCCCAGAGCCTTAACCTAACACGCCTAACAGAAAGAGAAATCGAAACAGTCAAGGAAAGCGTAGAGCGAGCCCACAAAATAGTTGACGAAACTACCGTTAGAATCGAGCAACTAAACCGCGAAATAACAACCGAACATACGGTCCTTGAAGCTTGCAAGTCTACGAAAGAGAAACTGCAGGCCCCATTGTCTTCATATGAGCATACCAGAGATTCCATCAGCATACGCTCACACTCCACAACACTCCTCGAAAGGGAGAATGAACATTCGAGACTAACAAGCGAAGCAAACGACCTACTCCGACAAAAAATCGAGACCGAAGGGCGTATGCAAGGTCTATCATCAACGATTCTTGCAATTGAACCAACAGCCGACCAGACCAAGACACAAATCACGGGCATCGACGCGCAACTGAGAAAGCTGAGCGACGAACTCCTTCAAACAGAGGCCGAACTTCCTAAGTTCGAAGACCATCTCAAAGAGGCCAATGCAACCCGCGATCAGCTTTCCGAAGAATTAGGAGGAGTGAAAAAGAAACGTGATGAGTACGACCAGCAGCTCAGGAAATTAGAGGGGGACATCACCGAAATCCTCGAGGAACTTGACCCAGCAAGCAGCAAGTTCGCCGATGTAACAGCCTCAAACAAGCACATGCAAATGCAGATCGACTTTCATTTGAGCGAACTAAAAGAATTAGGTTACACAGAAGTAACCGAAGTCTCAGACGCCGAGATCGAAAGAGCGGAGAAGACCCTACCAGTCCTCAAGAAAGAATTAGCGTCAATAGGCGGCGTAAACGAACTTGCCGCTTCACAGTACGACGAAGTCAAGGAAAACTACAAGCACCTCGCCTCAAGGATCTACGACCTAGAGAAAGAGAAACTCTCTATCGTACAGTTCATGAATGAAATAGACCGGCAGAAACTAGAGGCATTCATGAAAGCCTTCAACCAGGTCAGCGCCTCATTCAATGAAATCTTCTCCACGGTCACAAGTGGAGCCGGACGCCTATTCCTCGAGAACCCTGAAAAACCGTTCGAGGCGGGGGCCGACATTAGGCTTCAATTCCCAGGCAAGACTGAGATGACGATCGGAAGCGCCAGCGGCGGAGAAAAATCTGTCGGCACAGTCTGCTTCATACTAGCGCTTCAAGCCATTCATCCGATGCCGTTCTACATGATGGATGAAATTGACGCCCATCTAGATGTAGTTAATTCTCAGAAGCTTGCCGAACTTTTGAAATCAAAGTCAAAAGGTTCACAATTCATAATCGTTTCACTGAAAGATGTGACAATTGCTCGCGCCGATGCGGTCTACGGGGTGTTCATTCAAGAAGGAGTATCTCAGGTCGTCGGGTTACCGATGCAAGAGGTGAGGACGGTTGGAAGAGCTAAGTAAGCCATTCTGGCTACGGCCACCTTACCTGATCTTGTTCGACCTGCTCAGGCTTCACCGTATCAAACCCTGGGATGTGGACATCACAGCACTTCTAAACTCCTTCCTGGGGGAGATGAAGAAGAACGGCTATGTCGACTTCTCCGCCTCCGGAACCGCCTTGCTCTCATCGTCAGTAGTTCACCGAATGAAGTCGGAAATCGTTCTGAAGATGGAGGAACCACCGAAACCTCCGACGCCTAGGCCAAACGAGGAAGTACCACCCCCGCTACCTTTTCCTCTCCGCTTCGAATACACATCTACATCTGTCGCAGAAGTCCTGCGCACGCTTCAAGACGTGCTGGCGAATGAAAAAGCGGTCTTGGCGAAGAGGTCTTTCATTCTGAGCCCACCGTCAGTCTTCGAACAGTTCGACGAGTTCCTAGCCAATATTGAAGAGAATATTGAAACCTACTACGGCCACTTGATCAAACTCAGCATCAGGGGATTACCACTCTCATTCAGGAAGATCGTAGAGGGCCTAACGTTATTGCAAGCGGTAAGAGTTTTCATCATGCTCCTTTTTCTGGCTAATCAAAAGAAGATTCTCTTAACTCAGAACGAGGGCGACTCTGACTTATACATAAGATTAGGCGAGGTCTCGCCCCCAATTGTCTGAACCCACGCCCCCACCAGAACCTAAACTTTCAATCCCGAAAGCTAAGACGAAAGTCGCTTTGATCGAAGCGGCGCTCTATGTCACTGGCAAGCCCTTGGACCTGAAGACATTGGGCTCGGTCGTGGGATTCAGATCGGAAGAAAAACTCAGGGAACTAGCCCGGTATCTCAAGGCAAAGTATGTGGCAGACGGTAGCTGCCTTGAAGTCTTGGAGTTGAGCGACGGAAGGTTCGTAATGCAACTCAAACCACAGTACGTTCGCCAAGTCAAGCGCCTTGCCACAAGGCAGCTGCTCACACCAGGCCCGATGAAGACGCTATCCTTCATCGCTTACAGGCAACCAGTCACTCAGTCTCACCTCGCGAAGGTTCGTGGAAACCTAGCCTACTCGCATGTGAAACAGCTTCGTGAGATAGGCCTGATTGCCGAGGAGAGATTGGGGCGAACGAAGATCCTTCGCACGACTCCAAACTTTGCGGACTACTTCAACCTAAGCCATGAACCCCAAGCCCAGAAGAAGCAGCTGGAACGCCTCTTTGACGACATCAAGATGCAAAGCGGGCCAAAGAAAGCCCAAACAACAAACCCCGTGCCAAATTGACCAAGCAGAGTTATCACCAATCAGAGAAGCGTGCAAAGACTACGTTATACACGCCGAACCTCAGGTTCTGTCAAGTCTTCGTTTGAAGCAACCTCAGGTTCTGTAAAGTTGGCGTTTGGGGTCTAGGGCTGTAAAGTTTCGTTTGGTGAATGTTGGCTCTTGTTCTGCCCAAGTTACTGCGTTAGCGACAGTTAAGCCGAAGTTGCTGAGTTCCAAGCTTAAGCCTTCAAGGGCTATTCGTCCCGCACCTTGGCAACCAGTTGGATTCGACAAATATGCCTCGGAAGTTGATTCATAATGTCCACATTCCGAACACACATATTCCGTGATTTCTGGGTTAACATCTACTATTTGGATAAGGTGTCGGTCACACTTAGGACACATTCGCAAAGCGCATCAAGGCCCCAAGAACGCGTGTACTGCAATTCGCATGTCTTCCATCGATGATTCCAGGTTGCTCAATCTAGTTTCGATGTTTGGGGAAGTCAGAAATGTGCCCTTTATTCTGTCGCCGCATCTGTACCTCCATATCCAATCAAGCAGCGAATTTACGGCTATCTTTCGTTCATCCTCAGAGGCTTGTATGCCGCCATAGATTTTCTGTGCATCCTCCGTGACCCTGCTTGTAGCCGCTTTGAAAAGTTTGGCAGCCATAGCTGCATCCATTTCATCAAATCCTTGATTTTTGGCTAGGGCCGCCATACTTGGGTCAGCCTGCATCTGTTGAATGGATGGAAAATCTATGTGAACTGTACCCGCAAACACCCCTTTGACAAAGTTCATAGTCATGTCAAATTTTTCGGCGTATGTAAGTGGAGGTGGAATGGTGTCTCCGGTAACGCCTGAAGGTGTAACGGGTTTAGGTGTTTTGTCTGAAGTGCTCATTCCCTACCCTCCTCTCTCAGCCATCGTTCTATAGCATCAACTATTGCTTTCTTGAGGTCGCCCTTTCGACCACCATACCGTTTGAGTACGGCGAATCTAAGTCGCTGTTCTAGTTTGTCTTCAACCTCTACATCTAATCTGCCCATATCGGTCACAGATAGCCGTATGTGTAATGGTGTTTTTAAGGGTTTGTGTGAAAACACACAGTTTATAGGCTGGGCCGTGTGTATGTGGGTTTGTGGGATTGTGTGATGGACGCAAGAGAAATGCGTGGAAAACTGATAGCGGCTCTACCTTCTCAGATTCGACGGGTGGGTGCGGCTGGTACGGCTAGATGGCGTGTCAAGTCTCAATCAGGAAATGGTGAATATCTAGTCGTGCATGGCTTCTCTGGTTGGACTTGCAAATGCCCTGACCATGTTCACAGAAAGGTTGAGTGCAAACACATTTGGGCGGTTAGACTTAGCTTCGCAATCCGCAAAGAAGTTGAAGCTCACGTAATCAAGCCACTCAATATTGAGGCTTGTATCTACTGTCGCTCACTAGAGCTAATCCACTTCGGCATACGCCACAACAAATGCGGCGACTTACAGAAGTTCTCATGTAAGGCATGCGGTCGATTCTTTACCGTCAATATTGGGTTTGAAAGAATGAGACATAGCCCGCAAGGAATAACGACAGCCATGCAACTCTACTTCAGTGGCGAAAGTCTCAGAAACACGGTCAAAGCCTTACGAATGATTGGGGTCAAAGTAAGCCATCAAACCGTTTACAATTGGATTAGAAAGTATGTTGGTTTGATGGAGAAGTACCTAGACAAGATTACCCCGCAAGTTGGAGAGACTTGGCGGGCTGATGAAATGAGCCTCAAGGTCAAGGGGAATCTGAAATGGCTGTTTGCTCTCATGGACGACCAGACACGTTTCTGGATAGCCAAGGAAGTAGCTAACACGAAGTTCAACCACGATACAAGCCACCTGTTCAGAATGGGCAAAGAAGTAGCTGAGAAAAAGCCTCGTGTCCTAATCACTGACGGATTGAAAGCGTACCACCAAGGATACTTAGAGGAACTTTACTCTCACAAACTTGAAAACCGAACTGAGCATATCCAAGAAATTGCGCTGGACGGCGTGCGGCACAACAACAAGATGGAGCGGATGAATGGAGAAATCCGTGACAGAGAAAAAGTCATGCGCTCTCTCAAGAGGGAAGATACCCCAATTTTGACAGGCTACCAGATATTCCACAACTACATTCGTCCACACATGGCCTTAGATGGTAAGACCCCCGCCGACTTAGCGGGAATTGAAGTTCAAGGCGAAAACAAGTGGTTGACTCTGATTCAGAACGCAAGTCGAAGCAAAAAGATGTAAAAAATAAGGCATTATTACTTACCTGAGAGCATAAGGGAAAATGAGCAAATGAGAACAATGTCCCCAGAAACAGCGAAGAAAAAGGAAGAGAAGACCGAGCTACCAGAACCTGATAGAGTTATGATATTCATAGACGGCCAAAATTTGTTTTATGGCTGCGGTTCATACGAGCACGGATTCACATGGGACTACGACAAGTTCGTGAGTCTTCTTACTAACCTTGCACCTAACAGAAGGTTGGTCGAAGTCTACTACCACGGCTCTATTGCACCAATTGACCCGAAACGCGCAGGTGATGATGTACGATATAGAAAGCAACAGATGTTCTACAATGTGCTTCGAGGTAAATGTAAAGCTGAGATAAAAATAACGAAATTGCAATCAGTCAATTGCCCGCTTTGCAATCAGACATTCAAGGAACCAAAGGAAAAGGGCGTTGATGTAGCACTCGCGGCTGATTTGCTCACCTACGGGATGAATGAGGACTACGATGTTGCAATCCTAGTAAGCGGTGATTCCGATTATATTCCCGTTCTCAAGAAACTGTCAGACCGAAAACCGGATGTTAAAATCGAGATTGCACAGTTTTCAAAGATGGCGGGAAATGATTTACGTGATTGCGGATTCAAGTTTCATCCTTTAGAATTGTACGCTCAAAGATTCCGTAGAGAAGGACCGCAAGCCTAACAGTCAGTCGCATGAATCGTTAGAAGAGGTTTAACAGGTAGGCAGTCGGTGTTGCCACCGCAAAGAGCAAGTGCTACTGCCTACCGATTTTTAACAGCAACAATACCGAATCATTTTGGGTATAAAGTTTGCGTCCCATACGCACATGGGGACGGGTGACACTTCGGATGGGATTTCAATGTTGGTGTTAATTGTGTCAATGCCTCTTTGAGGCGGGGCCTACGGGATTTCAACCCGTGACCCCCGACTCAGCAGGTCGGTGCTCTATGCTGACTGAGCTAAGGCCCCGTCAGTTCGTACGTTCTGTTAGTATAAGTGCGTTTGAACGCAAAATCTTAAGTTAGTGAACGGTGACATAATTCGCAGCTGACTGAGTGCAATCTGGGTAACAACCCGTTAAAGGAGAAGCAAAGCAATCCCGACGCGTGGAAATCGACGCGGGGATGGCTTGGCGGGAACGCGAGCTGGCTTCTCCTTTACTAATTCCCCATGAATTATCCGACGAAAAGTAACACGGTCAGCACTCACCAAACGAAACTTGACAGGCTATCTGACCAAACGAGAACTTGACAGAACCCAACCTCACAATGCTTAAATGAACCGCGCAATGCCTGTGATCAAAATCGCGATCAGGAGCTACGTTGAATGCCCCAATGGCATGGAGACCTGCACAAGAGAAAGAAGACTGGCGGTAAGAAGCATATTTTCCGCGGTAAGCGCGCGTTTGAGATGGGTAGCGACCCAGCGCAGACCATTGTCGGAGAGAAACGATTTTCGGTAAGGCGGGGCCGCGGTGGGAGAATAAAACTGGCCGCTCTGGCCATTAACACTGTCAGCATAACCGACCCTGCAACCGGTAAGAGTCAAAAGACAGAGATTCAAGGCGTCGTGAAGAACCCAGCCAACGTTGACTACCAGCGCCGTGGTGTTATCACCAAAGGCGCAGTTCTCGATACTCCTCTTGGTCAGGCTGTTGTCACTTCGAGACCGGGACAACACGGGGTTGTAAACGCGATTCTCATACAGAGCACCCAAAAGTGAGCGTTCGCGCCGTGTTCGAGGCGTGAGGCTTGAAACTTCATGGAAAGGCAGTGATTTGGCCGGCAAATCTTGATTCAACGAAATCAAGAAAAGGGGGACGAAAACTCGCGAAAGGCCCTGCCCTTCAAACTCCTAGGCTGGAAGAATTAAGAGACGCAGCCAACCAGCTCTCCATTGAGCATGAAGTCGTAACTGGAAAATCAAGACCCAGTAACTGGTGGGAGAAGGGAGGCTATCTTATTGTTCCAAAATCAACTCCTGAATCAAAGCTCCTGCGCTCTCTCGCATCTGAGATCCGAAAGCAGAGAGCTGCAAAGGAGAAGGACAAGAAGAGTTAGCTGATCAAATATCACTCGTTAAGCTAACGTCTACCTCTTCACCGGCTTCAATGGATCCAACAGATTCGGGAATCGTCACGATCCCGTTGGCGTCCACCATGCTTGTCAACACGGACGAACGCTGAACTCTCAATGGTGAGGCCAGAAAACCTGCCTGGGTCTTTTCGACTTTAACCCTAACAAACGTTCGTAGATTCGGCGCTCCAGAAATTCTCTCCTTAAGGACCGCCCTTATGGAACGCTCGACCGGCATTGGGATCCCAGATAGTTTAGCCAGAAGCGGACGGACGAACGTCTTGAAGGCGACTATCGCTGAGACTGGAAACCCAGGCAACGAGACTATAGGCTTACGCTTTACAACCGCCAATCCGGTTGGCATTGCCGGCCGCATCGCGATCCCATGCACTAACATTCCGGGCCGTCCAAGGCTGTTGATGCAACTCGGAACAAGGTCCTTCTTACCCACCGAAGATCCCGCAGTGACCAGAACCACATCTGAGGCCCGTAAACCCTTGAGGAGTGCTTGCCTTATTTCTCGTGGCTCGTCCCTCACAATCCCAAGATCTACGGGTTCTGCCCCTAGTTCTTTCAACATGGCGGAAATGATCGGACGATTTACGTCGACGATCTTCGCACCCACCCGCGTCCGTTGTGAGTTGACGAGCTCGTTGCCCGTCGATAGAACTCCAACACGAATCCTTCTCGCGACTAAGACCTTCGATAAGCCCAATGCCTTGAGGGCTCCAATATCCTCAGGCCGCAGCCTTCTCCCTTTGCGAAGGACTCGCCGACCTGGCGCAAAATCTGTCCCTTTCTCCGTCACCCCCTGTCCTGGAGCCGCAGCTGATGTCACCTCGATCACGTTCTCATGTAGTCTGCTAGTGTGCTCGACCATCACAACGGCATCAGCTCCCCGTGGCATGCAACTTCCTGTCGCAACCACGACCGCTTGTCCTGATGCAATCCTCAAGTGACACGGCTCGCCGAGTCTACTCTCCCCAACTATCCTTAACACCACACGTTTCGTTTGTGAAGCGTCTCGAAGGTCATTTGATCGAATCGCGTACCCATCCAATGCAGATAGGTCAGCTGGTGGAAGGTACCTCCGGGCGATTGCCTCTCGTGCGAGGATCCTCCCCACGGCATCCTGAATCAGAATACTTTCGAGTGTTATTTTCATGTTCCCGACGGCTTCGAAAAAAACACGCATAGCGTCCTCTACTTTGGTGAGTTGCCTGAATCCTTCGGTGTGCATAGGCTCCAACGGTACACATTCCTAAACGAAGATATTATCCTCAGCCCTATGTAACACCCCCCTGACGCTTATGCAATTGCCCCTAACTATGACGCTCGCAATCCTTGGTCTTGCTACCGTGGTAGCCCTCTTGTTGGGCCGAGCGTGGTGGACTGGAAGGCTTCGCCAGAAAAACGGCGAACCAATTATAGAACTCGAGAAGTTGATAAATTGCAAATCGTGCGGATCGCTAATACCCGAAGGTGCACGCAAATGCGCATTTTGCGGCTCATGGCAGCAGCAACAGCCAAATCCGGAGAACAAATAAAGAGCTAACGGGAAAAGGCGCGAACGCCGCCGAACGTATACCCGAGCCGCCGTATGCAAATATCGTGCAGACGACAGCTCAGTGGTGGAGCAGCGGATCCTTCGCAAGAAGGAGCTGAAGCTGTTAAACGGGCAGACACCCGTTGGTCGCAGGTTCGAGCCCTGCCGGCGGCGCCAACGCCTCTACCGGCGACATATACCCGTTCTATTGGTGAAATTCTCAGATTCGGATTATGGATGGAGAAGGAAGGCTACCGAACAGCCACCACCAGATGCGCCGTTGAAGCATTAAGGTCCCTATCTCGTCGAGTTGACCTATTCGACACCGACGCCGTCAAAACCCACTTAGCTAAAGCAAAGGTCAGTGAGGGAAGAAAGGAACGAGTAAGTAACGACCTAACACGATTCTACAGATTCAAAGGCATCCCATTCGAGAAGCCAAGATACAGGAAGATAGAGAAGCTCCCCTTCATCCCATTGGAATCTGAAGTTGAACAACTCATAAGCGCCATGGGTCAAAAGACCGGAACATTCCTACAGTTACTACGTGAAACAGGAATACGCTGTGGGGAAGCATGGAATCTGAGGTGGGTTGACCTTGATTCCGAAAGAGGCACCGTTAACGTCGCTCCTGAAAAGAACAGTAAACCAAGACAACTCAAAATCTCAAGCCGACTAAACGCCATGCTGAATCGACTGCCCAAAAAACCAGTCTATCTATTCAGAGAAGCCAATCAGGACCCCATAACTTCCCTGCATGGAGCACGGAGAAATTTTGAACGCCAACGTAAGCGTTTGGCGGTTAAGTTACAGAATCCGAGACTGATGCAGATACACTTCCACAGTCTACGACATTTCAAGGCGACACTAGAGTACCATAAGACTAAGGATATTCTATACGTAATGCAACTGCTGGGCCACAAGAATATTCAGAATACGTTAGTCTATACACATCTAGTAAACTGGGAGTCAGACGAAATCGTTTGTAAAGTAGCTAAGACCGTCAATGAAGCACAGGCACTGATTGAATCCGGTTTCGACTACGGCTAGTAGAACGAATAATCCAAAAAGCCTCTTTCTCCGCACCCCAATCAACCTCACAGCAAATTTGACTCATACGTTCTTAAGGGTTCGCAGACGTCCACCTAATCGTTGGGCCGAGTTGGGCCTCAATATCAATTTCGAGTTCTACGTCGAATTAATCCGAATCCAATAACCATGAAAATTGCTAGTAACGGTAATCCTAACGGATACTCAGGTATGACGGCGGGATTGACAATTAAATTGAAGTTGGCTGTGGTAAACGGAGGATGATTCGAGGTAGAAACGAAAACTTGTACGACTGGCTGTTAGACACGAACGTTTGGTGACTGAAACGATATTGTACCACAGTCTGTTCTCGCCATGTACTTTTAAATAGTGTACGGTGGATGGCGGGTTGTTGTCGGTCTTTTCCTTTGAAGAACCTTCGGTTTCTACTTGCTGCCGTTTTGATTTTGGGGTTTCTGGCTCTGTTTCCGATTCCATTGGCACACGCACATAATCTCTTCACGTGTACTTGGGATGGAACTAACAACAATTGGGAGAGTGCTCACTGGATTGGAAGTGGTAACGGATGCGGCACTTTTCCTGATGATAACTCTAATGCGTTCATCCCTTCCGGCACCGTTACGGTGACTGGGGCTGACACCTTTCTGAACTTGCAGATGAACGGTGGCAATCTGATTATAGACTCAGGCGGCTCTCTCACGACACAGGGAACGATTAACAATAATGGTGCAGGGTCGATTACAAACATGGGCACATTCACGGACTCACTAGGGGGATTGAATAATAATGGTGGAGGAACCATTACAAACACTGGCACACTCGCACTCTCAGACCACCTCGATAATGGCCCTGGGACCATCATAAACAGAGGTACGATTACGGTAACCGACAACATTGCTAACAGTGGGACTATCACTAATTGTGGTGGCACCATTACGTTTGGTGCCTTTAGCGGGAATGCAATCGTTAGCGGTGGCACGGCATGCGGGTCATCGACTCCCCCAATACCTGAATACCCAATCGGCCTACCAATACTCGCTATCTTCATGATAATCGGGTACGGCTTGATTAGACGCAAAACCCGATACGACTAAACCCGTTGGGCCGCAGGCCCAATAATTTCAATCAAAACTATTTCCCCTAGCGATAACGCCGTTACTGCTGTAACGTAACACCTGTAACCCAAGTTCTTGTAATAGCTGTAACGTCTTGAAGTCTGTTGGCTTCGTACAGGTTACTGGGGAGCGACGTTGAATGCTTGTGGAGTTTACATGATGATAGTTCTGTATCCGTGGTTTTTCGGCCTAGAACTTAGACTGAGCGTCCCGGAGTGAACGAAGCAATGAACGTAGGGTCTGCGGGCTTTCGTTCTCGTTAGGTCTAGCTATAACAATAGCTTCCCGTTCATCTAGGCAACGAAAATCTTCTTGGTACTTCCCTCTTGGAAGTAACCCACTGTTTCTTTCCACTGAATAGCTGAAGATGCACGTGCTCAATCTCAACCACCCAAAATAACTCATCCCGCAGTTTAGCTTGCGGGTTAAAACCACCTTCGGGAGGCAATGCGTTCTTGCATTCATCGTAGTTTCTGAACGCTTCAAGTGCCCATTGCTTTACTCGCTGTTCTTCTTCCATAAACTGACCACGGAAAACTAACTTGACTGCTTAGACTTCTTACGAACTCGCTTTGTAGCGTCAAAAGTGTGTTTACAGTTTGGGCAAGTAACTTGCTTTAATGTTCGTCTGGGCTGTTTGACTTTCTCCTTACATTTCTTTAACTCGTCTTGTTTGTCATAAAACGTCAAGTCGGGCGTCCTCCGTGCTCCAAGTTCTCTGGCTCTCTGAATGTGGTGGCCCACTTGTTGAGACCGACTGGACCCATAGTAACCCAAGGTATCCCACGCACAAGAAGGTCGGATTAACGCATTTTTTAATTGAGCGGTCTACCGGAATTATTTTTGAACTATGCAAATGCTTAGTTTACTGCGATAAAATATTAAGGAATCAACGGAAAAGCAGATAGGTGAACGGTAGCAGTAGTAGTACCGTGATTTTTCCTTGGAGATTGATGAAGCAGAAGCAAAGCGTCAAGCTAACACGAAGTTCCAAGAACACTGTAAAGATTCTGGTGACGTTCTTCCATCATCCGAACCAATTGAATTCATGTCATGGAAGTCAAATCAAACTGGCGAATGGACAATCGGCATTCCACATCACCACATGAGGGAAGGCACACATCTGTTCGTTTGGACAGAGAAAGAGTGGTTTGACATTAAGGGTAATCAATTCGTAGACGAAGCCAAACCCTAGATTACACACGATAAGGCTAGAGGTGGCCCTAAGGATTCCAATTCTAACGGACAAGAACAGCTAGGGCAGTACATGGATTTGGTAACGGAGAGAATTCTAAGTTAACATACGACGTAACTATAAGGTAGAGGCAGTCTTAACCGAAACTAAGTTAGAATAACACTTTACTATCCTTGTCAGAACTTACCTGAAAGGCCAATCTGTTTTCAATAGAATATTCCTTATAGTAAGTGATAACTCCGAAACTGAGTAACGATACCTCTTCTGTTGATAGCTCAAATTCTTCCGACAGTCAGTTGATGGTCAACCTTGATTCAGAACGCTTCAAGAAATCCATGAAACACGTTAACGTTTCAGTCATGGAACATTGCTATTGGCGGAGTATTCTTCGACTTATCATGTTAAATAGTCCTGACTTCCTCACAACTTTCAGTGGTTTGTGAAGTCTACGGTTCAAAGATTCAGGTTCATCGGAATTACCGTGCTTTCAATTCTAGTGTTCACGATTATGGGAGTCACTTTTCCCTCGTCAGCATACGCTGCTCCCGTTGTTACAATGACGCTTAATATTTCACCTAACCCTGCGCTCCCAGGTCAAGCCGTAACCTTCTCCGGCACAGTAGCTTCTCCAGCTGTGCCTGCTGACTCTATACGAGTCAGTGTCTTTAGCGGTGGCCCATTATGTCCTACCGGCGGCGACATTGGATTTATTCCGTTAGCAGTGAACTTAGCTCCATCCACCATTGCATTCGGCGTCTTCACAGGAACAGCTCTTAGCGACGGTTCCTACAGCATTACTGCTCCAAGCGGGTTCCCTGTAGGCTCCTACGGCGTCAGCGCCTCCGACCTGACAGCCAGTTTTACCAGCCTTTGTGACCCACTTACAGTTTCAACTGTTATTCCTGAGTATCCGTTTGGATTACCGTTGCTCGCAATCTTCATGATAATCGGCTACGGTTTGGTTAGACGCAGAACACGAAACAACCTACGTTAAGGTCGTTGGGCCGTCAGGTTCGAGCCCTGCCGGCGGCGCCAACAATATACAGAATCCTAGGTGACTGGATTGTCGAGAGTACAGATTCATGAATTTCAGATAAATGATTACAATGTAGTTCTTGAGCTATGGGAAGAAGCTGGCTTGGTCATAAGGCCGGGCGACGACATTAGTGGCGTCCGAATGAAATTGCTTCGAGATCCTGACTTATTCCTGCTTGCGTGGCTAGAAGGTGAAGTGGTAGGCTGCATTATCGGTGGGTGGGATGGAAGGCGAGGGTGGCTTTACCACCTAGCCGTGAAACCTTCGCATCAGAGGCAGGGGATAGCAACCGCTCTCCTAAGCGAGGTTGAGAGACGTCTGGTTGAGAAGGGAGCGAAGAAAATTAATGCACAAATCTATCAGTCGAATACGAACTCCCTAAGATTCTTCAAAGCACGCGGTTATGAAACCCATACAGACCTAGTAATCGTCGGGAAACATCTGGAGAATTAGCGATCAGCACAGGTCAGCTGGCTCGCGCTTCAGGGACGGGTAGGTACTCGCATATTGGCGAGGGTTTCTCTAAGATGCGGTTTATGGTTACCTCCCCAATCATTCGGCAATATTTCGTAATTTGCGCGAGGTTCCAGACCACAATCCTCATGCTAGCTGCGAGGGTCGGGTCCTTCACGTAGGCAAGAACTTTCTGGGTCAACTTTCTCTCGTCACTTTCAGCAGCCTCGACCATCTCCACCGCATCGTTGGCCAACGCAATGTCCCCGGTGAGAAGAGCTTTGACTGTTTGGTCTGAGATCTTTGTTGTCTGGGTTCCGAATTTTTCTATTTCGTTTAATATGGCGTCGCTGTTGATTTCTCGGTCCTTCAGGGCTAGGACTTCGTTCGCGATATTCTCTGCACAATCAGCCATTTCTTCAAGTGTCTTAGCGACAACTCTGTTCCCTGCGATATGGACTGGGGATTCGATTCCTATCTTAGTGCCTACGCTCCGATCGCGTATGGCGAGCAGTAACTGTCGCACAATGAGCCAATATATCCTATCTGACTCTTCCTCCATGTGAGTTACTTCAGACGCAAGCTCCGGTCGCCTCTCAACCAAGGCTTTGATTGAGACATCGACCATGGATGTGATGATGATGTGTAACCGGCGAATAAGTCCATAGATTGGAAAGCGTGTGGGGTCAACGAAACTCTGCAGGGTTATCTGTTTGATTGTTTGCTCTACTACACTAAGTCCGGTCAGACGTTGTGTTGTGGCTCGTATCTCGGCCAAATGGTTCTTCTTCAATTCATCCTTTGCGACGATCTGAATGGTGTCGTGACCGAGAATATAGTTAGCAGTTATGACGCGGGTCAGGAGATGGGTTGAGTCGCATAGATCAGCGTTTACGACGCAATTCTTGACTTCGTCCCGTTTATGTTCGGTGCCAGGGACGAGCTTCAGGGATCCGTCGTCTTCTCGTTTAATGGAAACTATGTCACCGGCCTTGAGTTTGACGTCTTCAACCCAGTCTCGAGGAAGGGAGACCGTGAGGGTGGAGTATCCAACACGTTGCACTTTACGAGCTTCCAAAATCCCGCACCAGACAATATAGAATTCATAGTAGAATATATGTTTCTATAGTGTTTTTCATAGTCTAAACTAACCTAAGTCAACTATAGAGATCCACTTACATTACCGAGGGAACGCCCCGCTTAGAGAAGTGATTACTCTCTCTACTTCGCTAAGGAGAACGCGTAGGAGAAAACAAATTCTCCTATCCGTTTCATTCCTAGATCTATTCTCCCCTCGGGTTCACTGACAAATGTCAGCCTCAGATGCCCTGCCCCTTTGTCTCCAAAGTACGAGCCAGGTATAGCAACGACACCCTTCTGCTTCAGCAAGTGGTCGCACAATTCGTTGTCGGTACGTTCCATGGCAGTCAGGTACTTCCTCATATCAACGAAAAAGTAGAATGCCCCATCTGGCCGAACCGTAGTCGCATCAGGCAAATACTTGAGGATAGCTTTTTCCATAAAATCTCTTCGCGCCACATACGTCGGAATAACAATCTCTCGCAAATATTTCTGTTTAACATCCCCCGCCAAGAAACGCACCATTGCACGTTGGCTTAACGTGTTCGGTGCCAGCGTCGTGTATTGCTTTATTTTCTCTATGCCGTCAATTGCATCGGAAGGTCCCAACGCGTAACCTAGCCTCAATCCCGGCACGGAAGCTTCCTTCGAAAAACTTCCAACTGAGATCACACGCTCGTGTGCTCCGGGGAATGAAGTCAGTTTGGGTTGAATGTTCTCGCCGTAGACTATGTCGCGATATGTTGCGTCGTAGATGATCCAAAAATCATTGTCAACTGCAAGATCTAACAAACCCTTCACAAAAGGGAGACGAAGAATCCTCCCTGTCGGGTTGTCGGGGCTGAGCAAAACGACAACTTTAGTCCGACGAGATACGAGCGACTTCAGCACTTCCAGGCTCGGTTGGTATTGGTCTTCGACGGAGGCCGGGAGCCGTGCGATTCGTCCTCCGGCGAGTTGCGCCGCCTCTGGATAACCGAGGTAGGTCGGGTCTGACAGGATGACTTCATCGTTCTTGTTCAGTATCGAATGGAAAGCAGCGAAGATAGCTTCTGTGGCACCCTCGCTCAATATAACTTCGGTTTCGGGGTCATAGGTTTCGCTTTGGTGGCGAGCCCAATCGTCTGCGACAAGCCTTCTAAGGTCTAGGTAACCCCTAGTTCCTGAGTAAACGGTCGTTCCCTGAGGATCCTCGGACATCCTTCGAATGATATCGTTTGACACTTCCTTCGGTGGAGGAAGGCTTGGGGCGCCGCCTCCGAATGAGATTATCTCTTTTCGTTGGTTTGCTTCTGCGAGAAGTGCGGACACGCGGCGGATAGGCGAAATGTGCAGTGATGTAACACGATCGGAGAGGGTTACCATCTCTCGATGCCTGCCATCTCACGTTTGGTTTCTGCGGCTGGGTGAACCCTTTCGAACTTAAGGTATATGCAGTGTGACAATCCCCCAACTTTGATAACCAGCGGGTATTACCAGTAGAAAGCGTCAGAAGATCCGGGTCGATGGTAGAGTTCAGGTCGGGTGCAGGGCTCTGTGTCTGAATTTTGTTGAGGGTGGTGCGTGCCACCTATTCGGTGGAAAATGCGTCCTAGGCGAGCGCGGGGGATCCGCTAAGAATTCTGATGGGGAATGCGAGTTTCATGGTGGGTTTGATGTCTGGCTAACCGAGCAAAACGACTTGCTCGTTACTGACATGGGACTTCCATCTGATGAACCGAAGCGATGTCTGGCACTCGGAGTCAGAGAGAGCATCGCCCGAACTATCGCGATCATGGAATCCAAGAAGCTCGGAACAAAGATCATGACGAGCAAGAGAAGGTGTATTCGATGCGGGGGTCTCTATTGGATATCTCACCACAACCGATCTTCGGGCCTACTTCAAACGGGACTGAACAACTTCTGCCCGGAATGCATCAGCCTCCTAACAGATCAGGAGAGAGAAAGGAGGCTGGGTGCTCAGCGGTATTGGTGTGGGTAAGACTGCTATTGGTCAGTCCAAGCGGGAATGCAGTGGAATGGGAATTTCGCGCTCAGTTCGGGGATTGGGTTTGCCTTAACGTATTCCCTGCCCTTCTTCAGGGCCAGATAGTTTAGACCGATCAGCTCTTCTTTCTTACCCGAGAGGAAGTATTTCAAAGATTCCTTGATGAGCCCGTCGTCCGTCTCCGGAGCACACAGACCGATAAAGGCACCGAACATCACTGCGTTTGCGAACATCTTGGTATCATTGATTCCTTGGATCTCGACCTTTAGTTGGTCGGCTATTTCAGTTGCCGGAATTCCGAGGCTCTTTACGTCATCGCGGTCAACTCCGGTATCAACAAGCGACGCATTGTAGAGGACTAACCCATTGGGACGGAGGTAGTTTAGAAATTCCATCGAAGGTTGATTCATGATTATTTCGACATCGGGCTCCTCTACAATTGGGTTGTCAACTTCCTCATCCGAAATTACCACGTAGCATTTCGCCTTGCCACCGCGTGTTTCCGGCCCATATGACGGGGTATACGCCACATGTTTCCCTTCCAACATTGCAGTGTAGGCTATGTAGTCGCTTAGCAAAAGGACGCCTTGGCCACCATGGCCTGCTACCAGCAACTTGGTCTTGGTCATTCTTTTTCAACTCCGAAGCTGTCTTTGTATAATCCCAACGGGAATTTCTTTACCATCCGATCGTAGACGAACCTTTTGGAGTCAAGCACTGACATCTTCCAGTTGATTGAGCATGTGCTCAGAAGTTCCACGAATGCGAACCCGCCGCGGGCTTGAACTTTGAATGCATTCTCCACCGATTTCTTAGCTTCAAGCAGATGCCTGATTGTGTACACTTTACCTCTTGAGCTAGAAAGTTCTTCAACAGCGAGGCTTACCCGTTTCACATAAGCGGCGCCATCTAAGCTCGCAATTAGCTTTGATGCATCTAGTTCGGTTCCGGTTAATTGGGCGTCCCTACCAAACGGGGTCGTGCTTGTAACTTGTCCCTCTAGCGTCGTGGGTGCCATTTGGCCGCCCGTCATTCCGTAGATCGCGTTGTTGACTAGGAAAATTGTTATCGGCGTTGCCCTTTTCGCCGCATACACGAGCTCTAGCAGTCCAATAGACGCGGCATCGCCGTCACCCTGCACTGTGAATACCGTCAAGTCGGGTCGGACTCGTTTCAGTCCTGCCGCGACTGCGGGTGCCCTCCCATGTGCGGCTACTACATGGTCGAAGTTGAGGTAGTTGTAGGCGAGAACGCTGCAGCCGACTGAGTCTATCATTACAGTTTTTTCACGTATGCCTAAGTCGTCGATCGCCGCCGCGATCAGCCTCGTAAGCGTGCCATGTTCGCAGCCTGCACAGTAATGTGTTGGGGTTTCGGTTAACGATTCAAGTTTTCCAACTTTAACTCTAAGCGTTAGTTGGCTCATACGGCGACCACCTCCAATCTTCTTACCTTACTTTCTATCTCTGCTTCAGTCGGTACGATGCCTCCCCATTTACCTAGGAAGTCGACTGTAGCACCATCGCCAACGGCAAGCTTGACATCTTCGAGCATTTGACCTGTGTTTAACTCGACGACTAGGAATCGCCTTCCTTCTGAGGCAAGCTTCTTGAGCTGAGTCTTCGGAAACGGCCACAGGGTTATCGGACGGAACAGCCCGACCCTTATCCCTTTGGAGCGTAACTTGTTAACAACTCCTTTCGCGATTCTGGAGACGATGCCGAAAGAAACTATTATCGTCTCGGCGTCTTCAGTTCTGTATTCTTCGAACCTAACATCGTTTGCCTCAGCCTTCCTGTATTTCTCCAACATTCTCCCAATGTGTTTGAAGTGCTTCTCATAGTCGAGTTCTAGGGAATTGATTATGTGAGGAGTTCGCCCCTTAGCGCCTGTAGTTGCCCATAATGACGTGTCGTACTGATCAGGCGTGAATTCCGGGAATTCCACATCTTCCTTAAGCTGCCCCGTAAAGGCGTCGCCAAGGATTAGGACTGGGTTACGGTACTTGAAGGCTAAATCAAATCCAATTCGCGGGAAGAGTGCCATCTCTTGGACAGTGGCAGGTGCAAGAACGAGCAGGTGGTAGTCGCCATGGCCACCGCCCTTCGTCGCCTGAAAATAGTCACTTTGTTCGGGGCCAAGGTTACCTAGTCCTGGTCCCGATCTGCATATATCGGCGATTAGGAAGGGAAGCTCCATCGCAGCCGCATAAGAAAGGCCTTCTTGTTTCAAGCTGAAGCCCGGACTTGATGTGGCAGTCATTGCTCGAGCACCGCCTGAGGCGGCACCGATCACCATGTTGATCGCTTCTAGTTCGCTTGCGGCTTGAAGGAAGAACTTGTAGTCGGGGTACTTCTTGCTACCAAACTCTTTCGCCAATGTTTCTGGAATTTCACTTGAAGGCGTGATCGGGTACGCAAAGTAGGCGTTGAGTCCAGCCTCCAACGCACCGTAAGCGAGAGCCTCGTTTCCTTTTAGGTAGACCCTTTTCTTAGCCATCTATCCTTTCACCTGGATCTCACTTATGGCGAAATCGGGGCAGACCCAATAGCAGATTGCGCAACCTGTGCACTCTCCCTTCAATCCTCGATAAGAGAACTCAGCTGGGTGGAAACCTGCGTGGTTCAGCTTTGTTGATAGCTTCAGGTTACCCTGCGGGCAAGTGACGACGCAGAGCTCGCATGCTTTGCATCGCTCTGCAAGAATCGTTACGTCGGCTCTGGGTTGGAGAGTGGTTGTTACTTGACTCAAACTTCCAAGACCTCTTTCTTATCGACAAAGCTTTCCAAAAGGTAACGAAGCATGGCGTAATGCTGCTCTTCATCTAACGCCAGCATTGTCAGCATCGTCTTCAAATGTGGATCCCGAACCTGCGATGTGGCGGATGTGAAAAGCCGCAGAGCTTTCTCCTCCATGTCCATGAGCTCAAGAATATCTTCTCGTGTTTCATTGATCGGGGCTAACGTTTCCCATTTGTCAGTGGAGAGGTAGCTGATAGCACACTGGATGACATCCGCGTGTTGCATCGAGTCTCGCATCAATTTCGCGTAGAGAAGCTTCGCGACGCTGTGTTTGGTTTCTCTCACTTTTCTGGCGTAGACTTCGGTCTCATGTTCCTCATGATCGAGTTGATCTTTCAGCATATCTGCGAGTTTTTGGTTTAGCATAATCCCGCCGGGGGAAACAGGCTGGTAATTACCCTTAGAAGTTCTGTTGGTATTCTACATACAATATTGACCCGCCCTTGCACTCATCCCGCGGTCAAGGGTTTGATCAGAATAGCCGCAGAGAGAGCTCCCGGCAATTCCTTACCGCGACAAGCGCAAGGAAGAAGCTGTGCGAAACCTGCAAGAGGTATCCCTCAACCCCGAAACATCTCTTCTTCGTGTTCTTGCAACCACTTCGTTATGGATTCTCTGTATTGCTCGACAAATATGGAACCCCCCTGTCTTTGTGCCTGCAACTGGCGCACAAAATTTCTAAATTCAAGTTTGCGCAGGTCGATCTTCTCTGCTTTGTGCAACAGTTCCTGAGAGTGTTCAGCGTCCGTAACATCGTGAGAGATGCACAGGTGCTTCAAGAGGTCTTGGTTTTCTTTTTTGCAAACTGGGCAAGTAGGCATTCATCTCTGCCTCCGACTTTGATCAAGACGTTTCTTCATCGAGGTCTTCATTGCTCCTTCAACATCGCGACAAAGAAGCCGTTGCGGCAGTGATATTTGTAATTACCACTTAGCAGTTCTGCCTGTACTCTACATTGAATAAATGCTGGGATTGATTGAATTTCCAACTCATTAGACTAACTAGCATGCTTCGCTACAATTGGACGGTTTCGTCGAATGCATTTGTTCAATATATATTGCTACATAGAACAGGGGCATTAGGTATATACCAGCTTATTGGGCACCTTCCACTGTTTGATACTCCTTGTACCAAGAGAGCATTGAACGAAATGCGCACGCTTTAGGCGACGTCTTCCTCCAGGATGTCTATGGCATTCCCGGGGGCGACAAGATCAAGGAATGCATCCAGTGCGGAACATGCAGCGCCTCCTGTCCGACAAGCTACGCAATGGATTTCACTCCAAGAGAGATCATTGCAGCTTTCAGAGCCGGAATGCTTGAGAAAGTACTCAAGAGCAACACGATCTGGCTCTGTTCATCATGCTACTCGTGCACAGTTCGCTGTCCTTCAGGCATCAAACTCACGGACATCATGTATGAGCTGAAACGCCTAGCCATCGAATTCGGGCTAACACCGAAAGGAGCCAAGGCACCAGTAGTAGCCAAACTGTTTGTCGATATTGTCAACAAGAACGGAAGGATTGCTGAGGTACCCCTTGTCAGCAGGTTCATGTTGAAAACGAACCTACTTGGAGCTTTCAAAATGATTCCACGGGCTGCGAAAATGTACAAGCGCGGAAGGATGCCCATAACTTCTCACAAGATTGAGGGGATAGCAGAATTGGAGAAATGCGCTGGAGCGATGACGGAGCCTATGATCTCAGGCCTTCACCCCGGCTCGGCTAGAGAGGAGAGAAGTTAGAGTTGCAGGCTCGACTTGGATTCTCCTATTATCCAGGTTGCTCGATTAAGGGAATGAATAAGGCATATGATAAGTCAACTCAGGTAGTTTGCAAAGCGCTCGACATTGACCTCGCAGAGCTGAATGATTGGAATTGTTGTGGAGCTTCGGCCTATCTGTCCATTCACGAGATGAAAGCTCATCTTTTGTCGGCGAGAAACTTAGTTCTCGCTGAAAAGGAGAAAAAAGATCTCGTCGTGGTCTGCCCTGCATGCCTCACAACCTTGACTAAGACAAACCATTACTTGGCCGAGGAGACGAGATTCAAGAGGACCATCGACACCGCTCTCAAAGCTGCTAATCTCCAGTATAGGGGTAGTGTCACGGTCAGGCATCTGCTGGAGGTCATAGTCAATGAAGTGGGAGAGCAAGAGGTCAAAGCCAGAATCAAGAGAAAACTGTCGGGTCTTAAGGTGGCCCCGTACTACGGCTGCCAATTGACGCGACCCTTCGGTGAAATCGACGACAAGGAATTCCCAGTGATCCTTGACCGATTGCTAACATGGATTGGAGTCGAGCCGGTAGACTTTCCCCTCAAGACGAAGTGTTGTGGAGGCCTTCTGATGATGACCAACGAGGATGTCGCTCTTGGCTTGAACAGGAATCTCCTTGACTGCGCTAAACAAAACGGAGCAGAATGCATCGTCACAATTTGCCCTCTGTGCCACATGAACATTGAGACATACCAAGGCGATGTCAACAAAATGTTTGGAACAGACTTCAAGGTTCCAACATTGTACTTCACCCAGCTCATGGGGTTGGCGTTTGGCTTCTCGCGTAAAGAGCTCGGAATCGACGAGGAAATGATTTCCAGTCGGCCACTGTTGGAGAAGCATTTCGAGGTTGTGGGATAGTTGAGTGAAAAAATAGGGGTCTACATCTGTCACTGTGGACTGAACATAGCCAAGACGGTTGACTGCAAAGCTCTGGCGGAGTACGCCAGTCACCTGCCTAACGTTGCCGTTGCACGAGACTATCAGTTTATGTGCTCCAACCCTGGCCAAGAAATCATTCAGAACGATATTCGCGAGATGGGACTTACTAGAGTCGTCGTCGCCTCATGTTCACCGCTAATGCATGAGCCAACGTTCAGGCGTGCTGTCGCGAGTGCAGGGCTCAATCCCTACCTATTCCAGATGGCCAACATTCGAGAACAGTGCTCTTGGATAACTCAGAATAGAGTCCTTGCAACGGAAAGAGCTAAGGATATTGTGAGAGCCGCCGTAATGCGAGTGAATTTCAACGAGCCCCTCGAAGTGCAGAAAATCCCGGTCAATTCGAACGTCCTCATTGTTGGAGGTGGGATAACCGGAATCGAAGCCGCACTTCAGATCGCAGATTCCGGCAAGAAGGTCTACTTGGTAGAGAAGGAGCCAACTATAGGAGGGTATATGGCTCGATTTGACAAGACCTTTCCGACTCTGGATTGCGCGGCATGCATTCTCACACCCAAGATGGTATCTGTTGAGCAACACGATAACATCGAACTGTTGACGTACAGCGACGTGACAGACTTCTCAGGATATGTAGGAAAGTTCACGGCCAAAATCCGCAAAAGGCCAAGATACGTTGATGAAGACAAATGCACGGGTTGTGGCCAATGCGAAGAGAAATGCCCATTGAGCGTCCCGAGCGAATTTGATTGTAAGCTCGGAAAAAGAAAAGCAATCTACAGACCATTTCCACAAG
>Ga0187856_1000403_pt1 | contig 39689 bp, 35 predicted proteins | sample June2016WEW_8_40_FD_132443 | JGI IMG/M metagenome (GOLD analysis project Ga0187856, IMG submission 132443) | Peatland microbial communities from SPRUCE experiment site at the Marcell Experimental Forest, Minnesota, USA - June2016WEW_8_40 | ecosystem: Environmental > Terrestrial > Soil > Wetlands... | reverse complement strand
GAGACCGACCAAGCCGACGGATGAGTCATGGCTCAAGAACGCGGACTCGGCGGGTATGTGGCTCATGACCGGCTCCTATATGTCGGTGGACTACATCATCGAGTCCATGTCTCAGGCGACGGTCCACGGCGAGAGCTACGCGCGGGTGAAGAAGGGCTACACACCGCCGTTGATGCCGGACTACGGCGACCCCGGATGGTTCCAGAGCTTCGAGATGGGTCATCAGGGCTACTCGGAATTCCTCATTTATTGGGACCAGGACGAGGACACCTCGGGGGTCGACCAGTTCTATGTCGATACGTCGAAGATGAACATCAAGGAGCGGTTTTATACGTCGCTCCTCGGACCTCACCAGCCTATGTACCTGACAGGACCGAAGTACGGGCCGAACTACCACCTGTTCATGCTCAAGGTGAAGGACGAGTTCGATCCCCTATGGGTATGCCATCCGCCTGTACCGCTGGCGCATGACGAATTTGTGGAAAGGGCGCCGTGGATGAAGAAGATGAAGGATTGGGAAAGCCCGAAAGAGCTGCCCATGCCGAAATGGTAAGCGCGTAAGAACGGCCGCCCTCGCCGGAATGGAGGAGACGCTCATCTGAAGCCACGCAACCGCGGGCCGGACCTTGTTGAAGGTCCGGCCCGCCTTTTTTGTGTGGCCCGGCCGACCGGCAGTTCACCAGGGGCGCCCGGCCGCCCCTGCCTCTAGCCCACCACCGTCCCCAACTGGAATATAGGAAGGTACATAGCAATGATCAGCCCGCCAAGCACCACCCCGAGGACCACCATAATGGCGGGCTCAAGCAGGGACGTGAGATTTGTGACCATATTGTCCACGTCTTCCTCGTAGAAGTCGGCGATCTTGTTGAGCATGGTGTCGAGCGCGCCCGTCGCCTCGCCTACCTGGATCATTTGAATGGTCATAGGGGGAAAAACACCGCTCTCCTTTAACGGTTCGGATATGCTCTTGCCTGAGCTGATGTCCGCCCGCGCCGTGATGAGCGACTCCTCGATGATCCTGTTGCCCGCCGTTTTCGCCACGATCGTCAGGCTTTCGAGGATCGATACACCGCTTGTCAGAAGAGTTCCCAGGGTCCTCGTCACCCGGGCAACCGATGCCTTCTGCAGGAGGATCCCGATGACCGGTATCTTCAGGACCAGCCGGTCGATTCTCCTCCTGCCGTTGTCCGTCCCGTAATATTTTTTCAGGGCGAAAGCCCCTGCCGCGACGGCTGCGGCGATGTAGAAGATGCTGGCCCTGACGAACGCGCTCAAGCCTATCACTATCTGGGTAGGTAGAGGCAGCGCCTTTCCGAAGCCTGCAAACATACGCTGGAAAACGGGGATCACGAAAAGCAGCAGAACAAGCACGACGCCGACGGCGACCACGATGATGCTTGACGGATAAATAAGCGCGGTTTTCACCTTCCTCCTGAGCTTTTCCGTCTTCTCGATGTAGTGTGCGAGCCGCATCAGGACGGTGTCGAGCATGCCCCCTTCCTCGCCTGCCACGACAAGGTTCACATAAAGCTCATCGAAGCAGTTGGGGTAGTCCTGAAGCGTCTCGGCGAACCGGGCGCCGCCTTCTATCTTCTCTTTCATCGCCGCGGTGATTCCCCTCAAGGTAGCGTTTTCAAGCTGGGACGACAAGGCCTCGAGAGACTGGACCAGCGGCAGGCCCGAGTTGATCATCGTCGACAACTGGCGCGTAAAAATGCCGATCTGCGCCCGTTTCACCCTCCTGTGCAAGCCATGGTGCGACTTTGCCGGCACACCCGCTCTCTTAGCGGCATGAGTGAGGAAAATGCCGTCCTTTCTGACAAGTGCTCTGAGCTGCTCGGTCGACGGGGCGCTGAGAATGCCCTTTTTGACATCGCCCTGCTGATTCCTGCCTTCCCATTCAAATACAGGCATACGCCCCTTTTACCCCCGTTTTCTTGAGCCCTTCCCCGTTAGCCCCTTCCGCCTTTTATGACGGCGTAGAAGGTCATATTCTCCCTCTTTACCAGCATAACGACGCCTTCTTTTGGCCGCACCTTGCTCACTATCTCCCTGAATTCGTCGACATTCCTGACCGGCTTCCTGTTTATCTCCCGGATAATGTCGCCTGCCCTCACGTCGGCTTCATCGGCAGGGCTTCCCTGCTGGATATCGGTCACTATCACGCCTTTTGTATCCTTGATGTTAAGATGGTGTGCGATTTCGGGTGTGACGTTTTGGACCACCAGGCCATAATTCTTATCCACGTCAGGCCCCGTGTTCGCGGCCTCCCGTGTTTCTTCCTTGCCTTCGGTGATCGTGACGTCGACCTCGACAGAAGAGCCGTCCCTCATCAGCCTTATTCTGACCTCCCTGCCGACCGGCGTGGCGGCGACGATCCTCGGCAACTGGTCGATCTCCTTTATCGGCTTTCCATCAAAGGAAACAATCACATCGCCCCTTCTTATGCCGGCCTTCGCCGCCGGGCTGTCCTCCATCACATCCGAAACGAGGGCGCCTTCCAATTCCTTGAGCCCGAAGCTTTTCGCCAGTTCGGGCGTCACCTTCTGGATCACTACCCCCAGCCATCCCCTCACGATCTTCCCGTTCGACTTCAACTGAGGAAGGAGGGCCTTTGCCATATTGACAGGTATAGCAAATCCTATGCCCTGACCGCCGGAGATAATGGCCGTGTTGATCCCCACCACTTCTCCCCTCAGGTTGAAGAGCGGTCCGCCGCTGTTGCCCGGGTTTATGGATGCGTCCGTCTGGATAAAATCATCATAGGGTCCCTGGCCTATAACCCGTCCCTTTGCGCTCACTATCCCCGCGGTAACGGTGTGGTCAAGGCCGTAGGGGTTGCCTATTGCCATGACCCAGTCTCCCACCTCGAGCTTATCCGAGTCTCCCAAAACGGCGACGGGCAGACTGCTTTTCACATTTACCTTGATGAGGGCGATATCCGTCTTCGCGTCCTTCCCTATGACCTTCGCGTCATACTCCTTGCCGTCGCTCAACTTCACCTTGATACTTGTCGCTTTTTCCACCACATGGTTATTGGTCAGAATATAGCCTTCTTTGTCGATGATCACGCCGGAGCCGAGGCTCCTCTGCTTGAATTCCCTGGTCTGCTCATTCCCGAAGAACTTTTCGAAAATATCATCGTTGCCGAAAAAATCCTTGAATGGGTTGCCGAACCGGCCCGGCAGGCCCACGCCTTTCACCACGGTCGTAGTGCTGACGTTGACAACGCTCGGCTTTGTCTCCTTTACAAGCGCGCTGAGGGAAGGGAGGCCTTTCTCAAACGTGACCGGCGGAGGATTCACGGTCGCCTGCGGGACGGCTATCCCGGGGCCGGGCGGCTGCCCTTTCATATACAGAGAGACGGCCGCCGCAACAATCAGCAGCCCCACAATAACATACCATTTCTTGTTTCTCATGCATTCCCTCCGCTCACAGGCAATTTTATGGAAAAGAGGCTTCCTGAAGGGGGATGGCTCTCTACCTCTATGGCCCCCCTGTGGGCCTCCGCAATCCACTTGCTGATGGATAGACCGAGGCCGGTCCCGCTCTCCCGCTTTCTTGCCCTGTCTGCCCGATAGAATCTGTCGAATACGTACTTTATATCTTCCTCCCCGATCCCTACGCCGGTATCTCTCACGTTTATTCTCACGTATCCGTCGTCTGAGGCCGAAGAAATCTCCACTCTTCCGCCGCTGTTTGTGTACTTTATCCCGTTTTCAACTATGTTCCACAGCATCCTGCGCAGCTTCAGCTCATCTCCCTTGAGCCTGGTATCCTGAAGGTCGTCGACGACGAGGGCCACGTCTTTCTTTTCGGCAGAAATCTTCATGCCGACGTAGACCTGAAGTATCAGGTCCTTCAGGTCGATCTCGCTCACGTTGAGCTGCATCTTCCCCGTATCAGCCTTTGACAGGAGGAGGAGGTCGTCGATGATCCGCGACATCCTGTCGATCTCTTCCAGGTGACTCGCCAAAAGCGCCCTGTATTCCTCGGGGCCCCTCTCCTTCCTGAGCGCCACCTCGGTGCCCCCCTTGAGGATGGTCAAAGGCGTCTTCAGCTCGTGGGAGACGTCGATGCTGAACTGGTTGATCCTCTGGAACGCGTCGCGGAGCCTCGATATCATTGCGTTGAACGTCTCGGCCAGCTTTCCCAGTTCGTCCCTCCTCGCCCCGATATCGATATACTCCTCAAGGTTGCGGGAGGATATCTTTACTGCCGCCCTCCTGATCTTGTCCACGGGTTTCAGCGCCTTCTTGGCCATGAGATAGCCGACGCCTATGGTAAGGCTGACGGAAGTGATGATGCCGATGATAAGGATGATGAGGAGCCTTCTCATGCTGTCATCGAAGTCCTCAAGCGAAGTCCCCACCTGCACAATGCTCGTCACCTTCTTGTTGTCCATGATGGGGATCGTGACCAGGCGGAGTCTTGGTCGCGCGGTTTCCACGGTCTCGTAGACTACCTCCCCGGCAAAGGCCCGCTCCAGGGTGCCGAAGCTTGCCTTGAAGTTCTCGGCCTCGATGTCGCTGCTCTTTGCCCCAATCCTGCCGGAGCTGTCCATGATCTGGACCAGTTTTCCCTTGGGCTTCCTCCCCAGCACGTTTTCCAGGTATCGCTCGAAATTGCCGAACAGGGTTGGGTCGTGGATGTCGGTCATCGAAGAGGAAATGACCTCCCCCATCGACCTGATCTTGGTGTCGATGCTTTTCTGAAGGCTGTTTTCGAAATAGATGTAGACCCCGCCGGAAAAGACGAGAAGGATCAGGGTGACGATCCCGCCATAGAGCATGGTGAGTCTCCACCGTATGGGCAGGTTAGACAGCCTTCTCATCCTCTTCCTTCAAGATGTAGCCGATCCCCCTGACCGTCTGGATATACTTTTTTGGCGTGATGGATTCTATTTTCTTTCTCAGGAAGTTTATGTAGACGTCGACGATGTTGGTTGAATCGGCAAAGTTTTGCCAGACATATTCGGCCATCTCCCTGCGGGTAAGGGGTCTCTCGCTGTTCCTGATCATGAGCTCCAGGAGAAGGAACTCCTTTTCTGTAAGCTCTGCCTCTTTCAAGCCCCTTGAGAGTATGCGGCTGTACGGGTTAAGCGTAAGCTCGGAGTACTTCAGCGTGTGGCCCTCTCTCGCCGCGCTGCGGCGCAGCAGGGCGCGAATCCTCGCAAGAAGCTCCTCGAAGGAGAAGGGCTTGGTAAGGTAATCGTCACTGCCCGTGTCAAGGCCGCGCACCACGTCCTCTTTGGAGCTTTTTGCCGTAATGATCAGGACCGGCGTGTTGATGCCCCACGCCCTCATGTTCCTCAGTACCTTGAGACCGTCGATCTCGGGTATCATCAGGTCGAGGAGCACGATATCATACTTGTGGGTCTTCAGAAGGTCGAGTCCCTGCTTGCCGTTATAACCCGCCGTGACTGTATAACCCTCCTCGTCGAGGCCCTTGCTGATGAAATCGACCACTTTTGCTTCGTCTTCTATGACCAGCACATCCATGAAGATATAGTATAGTACAAAATCGCGCATTTAAAAATATGGCGAATCTTTCTTGATAAGTCTTATAAGTCCTATAGGACCTATAAGACTTATGCCCCGTGGCCTTGTCTTGCAATAACCGCTCATGCTATTCTCAGATAAGAACGCGGCCAAAAGACCGGGGGGCTCATGCAGGGAGACAGCGGGGCATCGCAGGCTTTGACGGGAAGGAAGGACCATATCGATCTTGTCGGGGTGCTGATGCTCGTGGGTCTCACCATGCTGTGGGGCGTCAATTATCCGGTCGTAAAGGTCACCAACCTTGGCCTCTCGCCCGTCTTCAACTCTCTTTTGAGGTCCGTAATCGCCTCCATCCTTGGCATTCTCTACTGTCTCTCGGTAAAGCAGCGCCTTTTCCACCGGGATATCCGGCTCTTTCACGGCTTTGTGGTCGGCCTGCTTTTCGGTTCGGAATTCATCTGCATCTACGTCGGCCTTGTCTATACGGATGCCGCACGGACCGCCATACTGTTAAACCTATCCACCTTTGTGGTCGCCCTGGGGGCCTGGGCAGTGGTGAAAGAAAAGTTGGGGACGATGCGGATCATCGGCATGATTCTCGCCTTTCTCGGCGCCTATATGGTCCTGCAGGGCAAGCCGAGGACCTGGACCCCGGTCATGTTGCTCGGCGATATCTTCGCCATCGGCGGGGCGGTCTTCTGGGGCGCCACGACCGTCTATATAAAAAAATACCTTGCTGAAAGGGTGCACCCCATCAATACCTTCCTCTACCAGCTTGTCTTCTCGATACCGATTATCTTCGTGTTCGCCGTCATCCTGGAGCCCCGGTGGGTAATCAAGATCACCCCCTTCGTTATCGGCGGCGTCCTTTATTCGTCGATCATCGTCGCCTTTGCCTCCTACCTTGTCTGGTTCAAGATGATACACTCCTATCCCATATCGCAGCTTGCCGTCTTCACCTTGCTCACCCCCATCTTCGGCACGGCAGCGAGCGGGCTTTTTCTCCATGAGCAGATGACAACCGGGCTCATCACCGGCCTGGTCCTCGTGGCCGCGGGTATTTATGCGACAAATCGCAGCAAGGCGTAGAAGTCTTAATTAACACGGATGTCCATCCGTTCCTCCAATCAGGCCTGAGAAAAGGAACCTCCCCGTCGCATTCGATGTGAGAAAATCTAATTTCAGCGGCGATCCAGTAAGCTGTTACCGGCGAGTGTCACCGGTCAGAACTCTCTTCCAATTTTCGGCACTTTTTTCGCGGTCCGGGCAAAGAAGAATTCTCTCTTATGTTCCGCACCATTTCTCCACGTTCGACCTGGGCCCGCATCTGTTCCTTGAGGTGACTCATGGCGATCTCAGTGTGGCGAACCATAGCGTTATCGACACGGTCAGGATCTCTATCCGACAAACCCGCAACGACTTCCTGATGGGCCAGATAAGCGGGGGAGAGGCACGGCAGGTAGTCAAAGGGGCTGGGAAACACATGCATGGTTATCGATTCGTAAAGATCCCTGAGATAGGCGTTTCCGCTGGCTTCGCAAATGAGGACATGAAACCGGACATCCGCCGCGACATAGCCGCCGACATCGGCCCTCTCGATAGCCCGCAACTGATCAGGCAGACATCGGGAAAGCTGATCAATGATGCGGCTGCTCGTTCGTCCCACTGCCAGTTGGCCGGCCAGCCGGTCCAATGCCCCGCGTACCCCGATCAGGTCCCGCACTCTCTCAAGGGGATTCTCAGCCATGAAAACCCCCCTATGGGGAATGTTCCAAACGATCCCGTCCTGCTCAAGCCTCCTGATGGCTTCCCAAACCGAGGTCCGGCTGAAGCCTAACTCTTTTCTCAACTCCTCCACATTGAGTCGCAGTCCGGGCTTGAAGCGATTAGCGCCGATCATGATTCTTAGCTCCCGATATACTTTTGTGCTCGTGAGCTCTTTCTTCCTGTGCGTCACGGCATGGCCCGGACGCCGGCCCGACAACGCCTCTTCAGATGATTTACCTTTTGTATCCATACGATGATGTCTATCAACCTCCCTCTCCCGCAATTTCAATGACCGGTGCGCCCGCGCTGCAGCCGGAGAGCATTCCTCCTAGTCTCTCGCGGTTATGTAGCCTGCTGAATCGGCCGTCCCGGAGGGATCAAAGGCCTTCTTGATCTTGCGCAGCCACAGATGGTAATTCGACGAAACCGGCCCGAACACGTCGTGCAGCTGGTCGCCCGTTGCAAAGAAGGGTACCCCGACGGGCTCGTGCAGGGCGAGCTCGACGGAATCTTTTCGAAGGCCTTGAATGCCCACGATCGATTCGTGGCTGGGAGCAAAACGAAAAAGTACCTCGGCATGAGCAATATACCCGTGCTCCTCGGTCCAGGGAAAAGCATCGGCACCGTCATCGACCAATAAGCCCTTTCGCTGCAGCTCTCCCTTCATCTCCGCCACTTTTCGGGTGAACCGAGTGATTGAGAGAAACTGGCTGTGCCCCGGAAAAATCCCAAAATGGCCTCCCGCGGCCCGCATGGTCTCGCGGACAGACGCCGAAATCCGTATGAATCGCCACAGTTGCGCCCCTCCTATTTTAGGGTCCTCCATTATCTCCAGCGACTTGCCGTCCGTTTCACGGGTGATCCGCTCCAGCACGCGTTTCTTGTACTCAAAGTCCCCCTGCGAGTTTCCTGCTATTATCACGATGAACCCCGGCCCCTGTACCTGAGTGCGCAGTCTCTCGAAAGTGCTGATTTCCTCCTCATTGCTCGTGGCCATATTGGCCGCTATCATTGACATGGGAAAACCCATCAACTCGAAGGCGATCCGGCTTTCACCGATCTTGCACTGTGCCTCGTCCAGCTTCTCAAATGAGGGGAATGAGAAGTAGCGGATCATAAAGCATGGCGGCATAGCCCCCGGCCCATAGTGCGGGGAGACGCCCTCAACCGGAAAGACCGGCGGACCGGGCCAGTGATAGACCTTCGTTGCCGCCTTTGTGTAAACGCCCATCCCACCCAAAGGAGTAGTAGCACCCCTGATGATGCCCCGCAGAGACGGTCCCGGGCCATCGCCGCAGAACCACTCGTTTGACGATCCCGAGGAGCCGAGCCTCACTATCTCGCCTTCGGGCGTCACCCATTCCACGGCGAGCAAGTTTCGCTCTCCGTTGCTCGTCGATTGCCCCATATGGCCGGTACCCCAGAAGGCAGCCAGGGGAAGCGCCGACGTATGAGCGCCGCCGCCGTTGACGTTGCAATTCAAGCCTTTCTTCATCAGCTCTGCCTGGAGCTGCGCGGCTATTACATAAGGTTCAACCACGGCATACATGTTCTTTTCATTGATTTCGAGGATGCGGTTCATCCTTCTCAGGTCGAGAAGGACCACATGTGAACTGCCTGGAACGTTGCCGCCGACCCAGCCGGTGCTGAAGGCCCTCACCTTCACCCCGCGCCTGTTGCAGGTCTTCACTATGGCCTGGACCTCTAACGTGTCTTTCGGAAGGATGACGGCCTGGAATCTGGGTGCAAAGACAAACGTGGCTACGTCCTTCTTTTCATCGCCCGGCATTACGGGCCTTTTTGCCCCTGCCGACTTGCCTACCCACGCATAGGCATCCAATATTGCCGGATCTTCGGAGATGTTCTCCGGACCCACCACGTCCTCAAATGCCCGATAGACTTCCTTTTCTAGAGACATGATGAACAACCTCCCTCCTGGGTTGCCTTCTCCAACACCTCAACAAGGTCATAAACCCTCAGTCCGCTCCCACTGCCCTTAAGAGCATCCCTGAAGTTTTGCTCGCATCCGGGGCATGCGGTGACAATAGCCTGAGCCCCGGTCGACTCAGCCTCACCGATGCGCTGTCGGGCAGTCCATTGAGCAAATTCGTCGTTCGCCTCTTTGACGCCGCCACCCGCCCCGCAACACCACGCGTATTCCTTTATCCGATCCATCTCTAGTAACTCCAGGCCGGGGATACTTTTGAGCACCGCGCGTGGCGGGTCATAAACTCCGTGCGTGCCCCGTCTGTAATCTCTCGGGGGGTCAAATATGCGCACCTGTCCCGGGACCTCGCTCCCTTCCCTGCAAATGTACGGTTCTCCCAGCCTGCCAAGGCGACACGGGTCATGGTAGGTAACCTTCGCTGCAACCTCATGGACCAATTTGAGCCTGCCTTCCGTGATCAGCCTGTCGAAGTACTCCGCGGTGTGCAGTACTTCCAGGTCGCCCTTCATGCCGAATTTGTCATACAGTACCTTGAAGGCATGGTAACAGTCAGCACAACCGGTTACCAGGGTCCTGACGCCATATTTTTCAAATGCCTCGATGTTGCATCGCGCCTGGCGGAGAAAATCCGCCTTATATCCCATCTGATAAGCCCGACCCCCGCAGCACGACTCCTGTTCGCCGGCAATACCCACGTCAACCCCTGCTTTTTGCAGCAGGGTCACTGTGGCCCTGGCCACACTCCACAACTCTTTGTCAAAGGATGACCTGCACCCCGCATGATAGAGCACTTCGGTCTTTTGGGCGGCCCACGCCTTTACGTCCAGTCCGTGAGCCCATTTACCCCGCCCGGCTCTGGACCCGGGCACCATGGCCCCTTGCTTTCGAAGTCTCTTCATCAGGTGATCGAGAGCAGGGATGGTGCGGCCGTCCTCAACGCACTTGATCCTCAATTCGTTAAGGGGCTCGAGCACTTCCATATCCATGACATATTTGCAGGAGACGTCACAAGCGCCACACATCTGGCAGTTATAGACCACCTCAAGGAGCTTGTCCGAAAAATCGAGCCTTTCCTGCAACATAGCGACGGCAATGTTTAATCTGCCGCCTCCGGAGTAAGCATGGAAGTTATACCTTGCGATGCTGGGACACCCATTGACATGGTGATACCCCTTGATCCTTTCGACAGGCATAAATTTGCAGAGGGAGCACCTGCAGCACATCTCCATGTCGCCCCTGTAATCCTCGAGTGCCATCTTCATCTCCTCCTTACGCAAAGCTTCATTGAACTATGCTTCTTCTCAAAAACAGAGTTTTCCCGGATTCATGATGTTATTCGGGTCGAAGATGGCCTTAACCTTCGCCAGCGCGGCCGACGTAGCCGCATCGCCGTTCATGATGATCTTTGCGTTTTCGCCGTAGGGTCGCGAGAAAAAAGCCCCCCCGGCCATGAGGTCTCTTGTGGCGATTCCAACCAAGTCGCGAATCCGGTCTGATTCCCTGGCGCTTTCACGGTCATAAAACAGGTTGAATTCACAGTGGCAGGTGCTTCCCTGCACGAGAGGCTGGAGGTAGACGCCGAGGTGTGACGAGGGGCAGCCGCCGGCATCTGCCCGGTCATCCATGGCTGCAACCAGCCCCGGGAGCTTATCATAGAGCGTCAGGAAGCATATGTCCTGGCAGCCTCCTTCGCGGCGCAGCTTCCAATAAGGTTCATCGGAAGGCCGGCGCACTTTTTTCAGTAGCTCCGAGGCAGGGATCCCGGCCATTGTTTTTGCCGGCGCCACGGCCACCCGTCGGCTCAGATCCATCATGTCCCTTGTCTGGTAGTCGACCCTTTCTTCAGGCATGTACGTATAGCCGGCTATAGTGAAGAAAAGTATCCACCGGGGCAGGGCCGACTTCAGCTCATGAAAATCGTCGGGCCTGGTCGCCGCCATGATTACTGCCAGATTAGTATTGTTCACTATAAAGCACTCATCGACCAGCCGGAGTCTTATGAGCCAGTGCACCAGGTCGAGGAGCGTGTCGAGGCGGGGCGAGCCGGCCATGAAAGGTTCCTCAAGCTCGGGCAGCAGCTCGCATCGCATTGAAGCCCACGTCACGATACCCATCGTGCCCTGCGCCCCCTGGATCACCCTGTGAAGGGACGCCTGAGACGGCCCCTCGGCGTAATTTGGCGCCAGTCCCCGCGCCCACTGGTCTTCCAGCGTACCTGGCCCCGCGGCCGATCCCGTCCGGAAGAGATCGCCCGTCCCGAAAACTACCTCAACGCAGGCCAATGGGTCCGCGATGTCCCAGTGGTACCCGGGCATGGTTACCGGCTCCCTTTCGAGCAGGCTCCCCACCACCGATTTCGATCTCCGCGGGAGTAAAGGCATGTTCAGCCTCAGTCCCTCCTTCTCCACGGCGGGCAGCAGCTCCGCAAACGTGGTTCCTGGTTCACATAAGGCAGTCTTGTTCTGCCGGTCCACCCGTACAATGCTCTTCATCCCGCGTAAGTCGACAATGACCGTCCCTCCCATGCCAGGCACGGTATCGCCTCGGAAGTGGGGAGGCCCCGAGCTTACGGGAACAAGGGGGGTCAAAGTCAGGTTGGCGAGTTTCACTATCTTTGCGATCTCTTCGGCATTTCTCGGTCTCGCCACACAATCCGGCATTATTGAATGGGCGAAGCTCATATCGGCGCTATACGCCTCACGTGCCGCCCGCTCCCGGGCCACGCCGTCAGCACCAAGGATCTTTACCAGTTCGTCTTCAATCATTTTCCCTCTCCCGAGTCGCTCATTCTTCTTCCTATTCAGTCACTCATACTCGTATTTGGCTGCTTCAATCCTTCGTTGCGCGTCTTCGGAACCCCAAAAACATCCCGACCCTCGGCCAGGTCCCGACCAGCCCTCCCGGAAAGAAAAGCACCACAAATATGAACAGGGCTCCGAAAATGATGAGGTACCCTTTTCCTAAATACAATGCAAAGGTCTCCGTGAGTATGATCAGGAAGACCGAACCGATCACGGGACCCAGCAGCGTTCCCGCCCCCCCGACAGCGGCGGCTACGAGCGGCTCGAATGTCCACTGAGGGCTGAACGGTACGGTGAGGTAAATCGACGTCTGGTAGTAGGCATAAATTCCGCCTGCAAGGCCGCAACAAAAACTATTGAATACCAGCGCCAGAAACTTGTATTTGAATAAATTGACCCCCAGCGTGTCAGCCGCCTCGTCGTCATCCCGGATCGCCTTCATCGCCAGCCCAATTTTGGATTTGATAATGCAGTACGCCGCACCCTGGATAAAGACTGCTGTTGCCAGGCCCATGTAGTAGCGCGACAGAAGCGTATAGGTAGTGATCTGGACGGTAGGTATATAGAGGGTCGCCGGGAACAAGTTGCCATAGGTGATCCGGAGCGCTTCCGCCAGGGCCAGGGTGCCAATAGCGAAGTAGATTCCCTTGAGCCGAAGCGCCGGAATCCCGATGAAACTGGCCAGAACAACCCCTGAGACCCCACTCGCAGGCAACGCAATGTAGACGGGAAGGCCCGCGTTCCAGGCCAAAAAATGGAAGCTGAGCAGCCCTACACCGAAAAACGCCGCATTCCCCAGGCTGATCTGCCCGCCGTAACCCCCCAGCATGTTCCAACCGTGGGCGAGAATAATCGTGATGAAGAGCATGACAAACAGATTGAGCGTATGTTCCGTGCCCAGGGTCAGCGGGAACACGATGAGCACGGCAACGACGATCCCCGAAACGACAAACCCCTTCCCGCCGTACTCCACGCGCGTCTCCCTCTAAGTGGACCTTCTCAAGAGGACCAGAATAAACATGACGAGCCCGACAACCTCCCGGTAAGCCGGACCGACGAAATAGACACTTATCCCTTCTGCGAGCCCCAATAGCAGGCCGGCGCCAAAAACCCGGCCAATCCTTCCGACACCTGCGAGCACAAGGACGATGATCGCTTTCAGGAGCCATTCGAAGCCAACCGTAGGATAAACAGAATAGTTGACGGCACTCACCACGCCGGCAATCCCGGCGAGAGCGGCGCTCAGGGCAAAAAACATCAGGTACGTCCGTTCCACGTTGATCCCCATGAGGTTGGCAGCTTCTCTATCCTGCGCGGTGGCCCTTACCGCCTTTCCGAAATACGTTCTCGTGAGGAGAAAGTGCAGGGAAAAGATGACGAGGACCGCGAGAGCAACGATGGCCAAACCCACCAAAGGCAGTCGAACTCCGGGAAAAACATGCCAGACCTTGCCCGTGTAAGAGGGCGTGATGGCACGCACGTCGGATGTCCATAGCATGGTTGCGAGGTTATCCATGATCCAGATGAGCCCAAAACCAACCAACATGGAATTGTCAATTTTCTGACCCTCGGGTAGTTTATCCAGGTGCGAAAAGAGGCCTTTGTAAAGGGCCGCCCCGAGGAGGAACAGAATGGCCATTACCAGGGGGATGGAGAGAAAGGGGTCCAGATGCAGCAGGTTGAAGGCCCAGTAGGCGGTGAAGCCGCCGACCATCAGGAGAGAGCCGTGGGCTATATTGAGATGCCTCATGACGCCGAATACGAGGGAGAGTCCGATGGCCGCCAGACCATAGAATGCACCCGTAATGATCCCGTAGGCAATAATCTGCGCCATTATGCGTCCCCTAAACCCAGGTAGGCATTCTTGACCTGCTCGCTCTCGCGAAGCCGGGCGGCTTCCCCCATCCCCACAATGCGGCCATTTTCAAGAATATAGGCATAGTCTGCCATCTCAAGAGACAGGGCGACGTTCTGCTCCACCATAACAATAGTCAGCCCCGTTGTTTTGTTGATCCGTACGATGGTCTCCGAAATATCTTTTATGATCTTCGGCGACAGCCCCCAGGAGAGCTCGTCGATGAGCAGCAGCTTCGGCCTGGACATCAACGCCCTGGCGATAGCCAGCATTTGTTGTTCCCCTCCGCTCAGGGTGCCCGCCATTTGGGCGCTCCTCTCTTTAAGGACGGGAAAAACCTTGAAGACTTCCTCGGCGGTCTGCTCCTTTCGTGCCCGCGCCTTCGGGGTAAAGGCCCCGAGCTCGAGGTTTTCAAAAACACTCATCTCGGGAAACAACCGCCTTCCTTCAGGAACCATGCTCACTCCAAGTTCCACGATCCGGTGCACAGGCTGCCTGTCAATCTGATTACCCTCAAAAAAGACCGTCCCTTTTGAAGGCTTGATCAATCCGGATATGGTCATGAGAAGGGTGGTTTTCCCCGCGGCGTTCGGGCCCAGCAGCGCGACAATCTTACCGTCTTCCACTCGAAGCGAGACAGACCAGAGAATCCGGACATCTCGCCGATGCACGTCGACCTGTCGCAGTTCAAGCATGGATGTCCGTTCCAAGGTACGCCTCTATCACGTCGCGGTTCGACACCACGTCACGAGGTGCGCCTTCCGCGATCTTTCTCCCTGCGTCCAGCACCACGACCCTCATCGAAATACCTAACAGCACCTTCATCACGTGCTCGACAATGATGACACTGACCCCTGAATCATTGATCCGGAGGATCAGTCTGACGGCCATCCGGACCTCCATCGGGTTTAAGCCGGCCATAATCTCGTCCAGCAACAACAGTTTAGGGTGGGTGGCCAGTGCCTTTGCCAACTCCAGTCGCTTACGTTCGATCAGATTGAGAGCCGAAGCGACCGTGTTCTGCTTTTCCAAAAGACCAACGGAGGAGAGTACCTCCCGGGCCTCGCTCCTGGTCTCCTTGAGGCTGCACACCGGACCGGACCCGAAGGACCTCCCCACCATGACGTTCTCCAGACATGTCATGCGGTTAAACGGCCTGGTAAGCTGGAAAGTCCTGCCGATGCCCTGCTTGCAGACCTGATGTGGCTTGAGGCCGGCGATCTCCCGACCCCGGAACAGGACGCTTCCCCCGTCGGGCTTCAGAGAGCCCATGATCGTGTTGAACAAGGTCGACTTTCCTGATCCGTTAGGGCCTATCAGGCCTACGATCTCTTTCTCGGCCACGCGGAGATCGATGTCGGAAAGGACGGCCAGCCCGCCAAACGATTTGGACAAGCCCTTTACTTCCAGGAGAGCCATTCCATCCCCTTTTTCACCCTTGAAACGACTAACGGTTCGTCCAGGGAGGCATCGGGTAGACGTAGGAGCTCTCTCTAAACTCCTTGGGCCATATCAGTTTCTGTTGTCCTCCTACCCACTGCACGAGGGCCGGACAGGGACTCACTGCCGTGCCGTTGGCGTTAAACTTCACTTTCCCAATGACGGTCATCACGTCGATCGCTGCTATGGCATCCCTCAGTTTGGTCGTGTCCAGGGTTCCCGCCCTTTCAATTGCGTCTGCCAGGATCTGGATTGAGGCATAGGCATTGCCTGTCTCTATATCGGCCGGTCTCCCAAACTTGGCCCGGTGGGCGGCATTAAGTTTGTCGACGCCGGGATACTTCACGCCATGATGCCAGAAACTCGTGATCACCGCATAATCGCCCATGGGTCCCATGGCCTTGCCCCACGAAAGATCGTTGGCGCCCCGGATGACGACAAGCGCCTTAGGGTTGTAATCCAGTTCTTTCATCTGCCTCATCATCAACATGGCATCGGGGGTGACGGGATTCGTCAGCAGTGCTTCCGCACCGGCGTTCTTCGCCGCGAGGATGAGGGGACTCAAGTCCTTCGACATGGGGCTATACTTCTCGAAGGCAACAACCTTGCAGCCTCGCTTGACTGCTTCTTTCTTGAAGTACTCTGCTTGCTCCACACCATACTCGCTGTTCTCCTGAAAGATAGCTGCCGTCTTAGGTCTCTCTTTTTCCGGGACGCTGTCGAGCAAATCAAACATAACCCTGGCGAGGTCCGGCGATTTGCCGACCGGCGAAAACCAGTACCGGAGTCCTCGGTCATGAGCCGCCTGTACCGGCGACGCAAGGACGATAGCGGGCACTCTATTTTTTTCCGCCACGCCCTGACCCGCATTGATGAGCGTCATCCCGACGTAGGCAACAACCTTCTTCGACGTGTAGAGCCATTCCATCCTGCTTATCGCCTTGTTTCGATCTGATTCCATGTCCTGGATGATGAGCTCAAGGGGGATCTTCTTGTTATACTGCTTCACGTATACGCCCCCTGTCCGGTTGATGTCCTCCGCAGCAAGCTCAAACCCGGCCTTTCCCTGTGTCCCGTTGTTGGAGTCAAAGCCGCTCAGGGAAACGACGACCCCCACCGGAATCGTCTGGGGCGCGGAAGCAGCCATGACGCCGGCTACAAGCAATATCATCACAATAGGGGTTGAAAGGACCACACAACAAAGGGATTTCTTCATAGCTTTACTCCTTTCCGGTATAGAATGCACATCCGATAAAAATCAGATCCGATATGGTCACCGCATCGGGCAAAACAGCCTATCCGGGGCCACAGGTCTCATACCTCTTTTCTTTGTCTCACCTAATTGATCCTATAATAGGCCGGAGTAATATGTCAATAAAAATTTCCGGAAATAAATGAACTCGTACCACGTCATATATCGTAAATAGTCGCTATTAATAACTGTATCAGCGCAATAAGGTCTCTTAATTATGCTAGCATATATCTTCCGGAAATAATGCCGAAGCAGACGTTAAACTTTTAAGTCCCGGCCGCTTTATCCGAACAACTCTATTATGGGGGTTGTGCCGGGACTCAGTGTGAAGATCGTCGTGGAGACGGACCATCGGAGGAGGGATATACTGGTGATGGACTCGATGGTCTATGAGGTGAGCGGCGATACCCTCGTGCTCACCCAGACGACGCCCCCTATCGACAGCCGGGTGTGCGGCGGAGAGATCACGGTGACCTATCTCGTGGAGGAGAAAGACGGGCCGGCGCGCTATGGTTTTCCTGCCGCAATTACCTCATATCTCGATGACTACCAGGCGGTCCCGGGCAGGCAGGTGCAGGCCCTCCTCGTCAGCAGAAAAGCCGACCCGGCCTCATATAGCGTAAGGACGTGCTACCGCGTCGTGCCGACCCCCATGAGCCGCCTCGATCTCTATGTGTGTGACGAGAAGGCAACCATTGCCGATATATCGCTCGGCGGCGTGAGATTCGGCCATGACAGGTCTATTCCCCTTGAAGCGGGCGTCCCTGTGAAACTCCGCTTCTATGTGGCCGGGGAGGAGTATACGGTCGATGCCACGCTTCTCAGAACTTCATACGGTAAGGGAAGACTCCGCTTTGCCGTGGCTGAATTCAAAAGGGCGACGGGCCGGTTCGAGCAGGCCCTGGCCCGCAGGATCTATGCCATCGAGCGGACAGCGCGCCGGGAAAAAACGCTCGCCGACGCGGAAGAAGGAGATGTGTGAGCGTCCGCTCTTTCCCTCGTCCCTCGTCCCTCGTCATTTGAACTTATGGAAGTCTTTGTTCTTTTCGTAGAGTATTTTCAACCCCTTCAGCGTGAGGAGCTCATCGACCTCGTCAAGGCTTTGGGATTCCCGGTAGATGAGATTTGCTAGACCGCCGGTGGCTATGACGCGGGGCTTCGTCGCTACCGCTTCCTTCATCCGCACCACGATGCCGTCAACGAGACTGATATAGCCGTACACGATCCCGGCTTGCATGGCGTTGACCGTATTCTTTCCGATGATCTCTTTCGGTTTTACCAGCTCGACCCTCGGCAGCTTCGACGCGCGCTCGAACAGGGCCTCCATGGAGATCATGACGCCGGGGGCGATGGCCCCTCCCGCGTATTCGCCTTTCGGCGTTACGTAGTCGAACGTGGTAGCCGTGCCGAAATCCACAATAATCAAGGCTTTTCTGTGCTTCTCGTAGCCCGCCACCGCATTGACGATTCGGTCCGCCCCCACTTCCTGCGGGTTTTCGTACAGGATGGGCATGCCCGTCTTTATGCCCGGCTCTACGACTATCGGCTCGATGCCGATGTATTTGCAGCACATCATTTTGAAAGAAATGAGAAGGGGCGGGACCACGCACGAGATGATTGCGCTCTCTATATCGGCCAGCCTCAGTTTCTCAAAGGCAAGGAGGCTCTCAAGGAGCATGGCGTATTCGTCGACTGTCTTGTGGAGCACCGTGCTGAGCCGCCAATGGTTGATGAGCGTGTCGTCCCTGTACACGCCGAAGACAACGTTCGTATTCCCGATATCGATGACGAGAAGCGTGTTAGAAATTGACATCGCCCGCTATCACCCGTGTCACTACACCGCTTTCTTCTCTCAGAAGCATAGCGCCATCCCTCCCGATGCCCTCGGAGACGCCCCGATATACCCTGTCTGCCTGTACGATCTCCATAAAGACACCCCTGATATTTGCCCGTTCTTCCCACAGGCGGCAGATCTCATCGACCCCCCGGCCCTTTACCGCCTCGTAGTACTTCTCGAGATTGTTCAATAGCATGCCACAAACACGAGCCCTTTCAAAGCAATTTCCGGTCTCGAGAAAAAGGGACGTCGCTTTGCCCCTGATCTCTTCATCCATATCGGCCTCGCTCATGTTGACGTTGAGACCTATGCCGATGACCACGAAGCGCACCGTATCCGGTTCCACGATGAGCTCGATGAGAGTCCCACAGATCTTCCTGCCGTTCACCAGCACGTCGTTCGGCCACTTGAGGGTGGGCGCCAGACCCATCGATGTCAGGGTGTCGAACGCGGCAAGGCAGGAGATGAACGTGAGAGGAGAAACATCCGATGTGTGGAGGGCCGGTCTCAAGACAGACGACACGTAAATATTCTTGCCGTAAGGGGAACGCCAACGCCTGCGGAGCCTGCCCCGACCGGCGCCTTGCGTCTCCGCGATCACACACGTGCCTTCACCGCAGCCGGCCAGTGCCAGGTCGAAGGCAACGCCGTTGGTCGAGCCCACGGAATCTTTGTAGATAATCTCTCTCCCCACAAACCGCGTCTCCAGATATCGCTCGACCTCCCAGGGGTAGAGCCGGTCGGGCGCACCTGTGAGCCGGTATCCTTTCCCTTTCAGCGCATCATACGCGTAGCCCATCCGGCCGAGCTGTCTGAGGATTTTCCAGACGGCGGTCCTGCTGATGGAGAGCCGCGAGGCTATGAGGTCCCCCGAGACATAGCCGGACCCCTCCCGCAAAAAACCGAGGACCTCCCCTGCCCTATTCATTCTCCACTCGGTCGTAATGGGAAAAATACATGCTGAATGAGGCCCTGCCCTGCGAAAGGGACCTGATATCGGTCGAGTAACCGAACATCTTGGTAAGAGGCGCGTTGGCCCGGATCACGGTGATCTTCTCTTTCGCGGAGATGTTCAAGATCTGGCACTTCCTCCCATGGAGATCGGCGATGATCTCCCCCATGAACTCATTGGGGACGGTCACGGTCAAAGACATGATGGGGACGAGCAGGATGGGGTGCGCTTCCTGACACGCCTTCCGAAAACCCTCATAGGCGGCCATTTTCAGCGTGAGCCGCGCAAAGTCCGGGTTGCTGAAGCTTGCTTTCTGAATTTCAATGCGGATATCGGTCAGGGGAAAGCCTTTGAGGGGACCGATCTGGACCGCCTCACGGATGCCTTCTTCTATGGCGGAGAGATACGCGAATGCAGGGTCGTCTTCAGCGATCCGCCTGACGATGGCGATCCCCAGGCCCCTTTTCAGCGGGATGAGCGTCAATGTCGCGGAACCCTTGCACATCACGTTGTTGATCACCTTCTCGAATACATGCTCCATGCCGGCCTGACGTTCGATGGTCTCCCTGTACACAACCTGCGGCTTTCCCACGAGAAGGTCTATGCCAAACTCTTCCTTCATCCTCCGCACCACGACGTCGAGATGGAGCTCCCCCATGCCGGAGACAACGGTCTGATACGCGTCTTCGTCCGCAGTCACGAGAAAAGTCGGGTCTTCCTCCGCAATCCGGTTGAGCACCTGGAGCAGCTTCTCCTGGTCCACGTTGCGCCTCGGCTCGACCGCAATGGAAATGACCGGCTGGTACATGCCGATCGGCTCAAGCACGATCGGCCGCGTCCTCACGAGGGTGTGCCCCGTCGATGTCTCCTTCAGACCCACCACACCGACGAGAGCGCCGGTCAGGGCTTCTTCGACCCGCTCCTTGCGGTTCGCGTGGATCTTGTAGATCCTGGATACTTTCTCTTTCTTATTGAGGTTGACGTTGTACACGTCTTCCCCAACGCCGAGCCGACCGGAGTAAACGCGAATATAGACGAGCTTCCGCCCCTCTTCCATGAGGACCTTGAAGGCAAGGGCGCACAGGTCTTCGTCCACGCGGGCTTCCCGGTGCTCCCTCTCCCCGGTCGCCGGGTTGACGCCCTCTACCGGGGGCACTTCGAGCGGCGAAGGGAGGTAGTTGACGATCGCATCGAGAAGGCTCTGGATGCCCTTGTTCCGAAGGGCGGAGCCACATACAACGGGCACGCAGTTGAGGGCAACGGTCCCCTTCCTGATCGTCTCGTGCATAAAGGCTTCGTCAATAGCGCGACCTTCCAGATAGCGCTCCATGAACCGGTCATCGAGCAACGAAAGTTTTTCGAGGAGCTTTTCGCGAAACTCTGCGGCGACTTCCGCGGCATCCTTTGGGATCGGCACATACCGGTAGCTCGCTCCGAGGTCTTCCTCATTCCACACGACGGCCTTCATCGCGATCAGGTCGACAACGCCGTAAAAGCCGTCTTCCCTCCCGAGCGGTATCTGGAGCGGTATGGGGTTGGTCCCCAATTTCTCCACCATCATATCGAGGACCTGGAAAAAATCGGCTCCGAGCCTGTCGAGCTTGTTGATAAACGCGATCCTCGGCACACGGTACTTATCCGCCTGATGCCATACGGTCTCCGATTGAGACTCGACCCCCTCGACCCCTGAGAAGACCTCGACCATACCATCGAGCACCCTGAGCGACCTTTCCACCTCGATGGTAAAATCGACGTGTCCCGGCGTATCGATGATCTGTATCTCGCAGTCCTTCCAGTAGCATGTGGTTACCGCCGAAGTGATGGTGATGCCCCGCTCCTGCTCCTGCGGCAGATAATCCATGGTGGCGGTGCCTTCATGCACCTCTCCCATTTTGTAGGTCTTGCCTGTGTAGTAGAGGATGCGCTCCGTTACCGTGGTCTTGCCCGCATCTATATGGGCCGCTATGCCGATATTCCTTATTCTCGACAGCCGTAGGGTTTCCCGCTTCATCGGTAAAGAATATGACCAATAACGGGCGAAAAGTCAACTTGTATGCCTCGCGGTGCGGCTTCACCCTCAACCGGCGGTCTTTGGTCGGCCGGTAACATCCTCCGTGGCACGCAGGATAACGGGGTTTGTCCCGTCGCCCGCTGCCCTTATTTTCCGGGCATTGAGCAGTATGGTTTGGATACAACCGTTGACAAAAACCCGCGTTGGAAATATACTACTATAGCGATTTTTCACGCCCAAGGGGGACCTTGAAGAAGATGAATAGAACCGGACAGAACTACGAAGGCAGCAGTGACTATATTGCATCAAAACCCTTGATGGAGATTGTCAACGTGTCGATCATACTCGGCAAGCCGCTCGTGATAAAGGGCGAGCCGGGTACGGGCAAAACCCTTCTCGCCCACAGCATCGCCGGCGCCCTCGGCAAGAAGCTGTTGACCTGGAATATCAAATCGACCACGAAGGCAAAGGACGGTCTTTACGTGTACGACACGGTCCAGCGCCTCAATGACGCGCGCTTCAAGGACAGGGATATTTCCGACATCAGGCAGTATATCAAGCACGGGAGGCTGGGGCAGGCGTTTATCTCCGACGAGCGGGTGGTGCTCCTCATCGATGAAATCGACAAGGCGGATGTAGAATTCCCCAACGACCTCCTCAACGAGCTTGATGAGATGTCCTTCCATATTAACGAGCTGGACGAAGAGGTGAAGGCGACGCACAGGCCCATCGTGATCATCACAAGCAATTCCGAGAAGGAGCTGCCCGACGCGTTCCTGCGCCGGTGCGTCTTCTACTATATCGAGTTCCCCGACGAGGACATGATGGAGAGGATCGTCAAAGTCCATTTTCCCGATATTCAGGAGAAGCTCATGCGGGAGGCGCTCAAGAAGTTTTATTGGATACGCCAGGTTGACGGCCTCCGCAAGAAACCTTCCACGAGCGAACTGCTCGACTGGATAAAGGCCTGCGCCATGGGCGGCCTCGACCTCGAAAAGTTCACTTCCGAAGTGCCTTTCCTCGGCACCCTGATCAAGAGCGAGCAGGATACGGACAGGGTCGCGAGAATGGCACAATCCCACAGCACTTTCGGCATCAGGAGAAGGTGACGCGCCCATGTTCATCGACTTCTTCTACCTTCTGAGAAAAAAGGGTGTGCCGGTCTCGGTGACCGAATGGATATCCTTTACCGAGGCGCTTTACGGCGGCTTCATGCAATCGAGCCTCAACCACCTCTACTATCTGGGCAGGGCCTTCCTCGTGAAAAGCGAGGCATATTATGACATGTTCGACCTCGCATTCCAGGAATACTTCGGCGGTATCTCCACGGAAACCCTCGAAATCGACAAGGTACTCGAATGGCTCGAGAACCAGGTCAACAAGCTGCCGAGGCTCGACCCTGAAGAGTTGGAAGAACTGAAGAAGAGACTGGAGGAGATGAAGCAGAAATACGACCTCGAAGAGATGATGCGGATGTTCAGGGAGCGCCTGAAGGAACAGACGGAGCGTCATGACGGCGGCAGCAAGTGGATAGGCACGGGCGGCAGGTCTCCTTTCGGCGCCTATGGTTATTACCCCGGAGGCATCAGGGTCGGCGGCGAAGGCTGGATGAGTTCAGCCGTCAAGGTGGCGGAGGAGAGGAGATTCAAGAATTACCGGAACGACGTCATCCTCGATGTCAGACAGACCAAGGTTGCCCTCAAGAAGCTCAGGCAACTGAAGAGGGAAGGCGCTGTCGAGGAGCTCGACATAGAGGAGACCGTTGACAAGACGGCAAAAGAGGGGGGAGAAATAGAGCTGGTTTTTTCCCGCTCAAGGGAGAACAGCATCCGGCTCCTCCTGGCCATGGATACGGGCGGCTCCATGGCGCCCTATGCCGACCTGTGCGACAGGCTCTTCTCAGCGGCAACGCAGGTCGAGCATTTCAAGGACTTTCAGCACTATTTTTTCCACAACTGTATCTACGAGCATGTGTACCAGGACATGTGGAACTCCAAGGCAACACCGACGGATAAGCTCTTTTCCAATTTCCATTCCGGTTATAAGGTGGTTTTTGTAGGCGACGCGAGAATGGCTTACTCGGAGTTGTTCGACAAGTACGGATGCATCGACTATTATTACTCCAACGACAAGCCGGGGATTGAGTGGCTCCAACGGATAAAGGAGCATTTCCCTTACTCCGTCTGGCTCAACCCCACACCGAAGCAATATTGGCGCCATCCCACGGTAGAAGCGATCGCCAAGTTGTTCCCCATGTACGAGCTCACCCTCGATGGATTGAAGGACGCCATCAAGGCGCTCACCACGAAGGTGAAGCGGCCGGCGGCGGCCTAGCCGCACTCCTCACTCGCTCATTTAAATAGTTACTTTGCCTCTCATATGAATTATAATCTTCCTGCTTTGTTTCACGGAATCCTATATTATCTTTATGAAAAGCGCCTTTCCCGCAAAATCAGAAGGCGCTCCATCCCTACGCACCTCGGCCTGATCCTTGACGGAAACAGGCGGTACGCTAGGGAGATGGGGCTCGACGATGTGGCGGATGGGCACCGGGAGGGTGCGCGGAGGCTGGATGAGGTACTTCAATGGTGCGCAGATCTCGGCATCAGGATCGTGACCATTTGGGTCCTATCGCCCGAGAATACCTTTAGAGAAAAGGACGAGGTGGAAGCGCTTTTCGACATCATCAGGGACAAGATGGAGGATTTGTCCCACAACCAGGTGGTAGTGAGGAACAAATTCAAGGTAAAAGCCTTCGGCAAGCTGGACATCCTGCCTCCCGATCTGCAAGAGGCCATACAAAAGTGCGAGGCATCGACAGCGACCTTCGACAGACACATGCTCAACATCGCCATTGGATACGGAGGCAGGGAGGAGATAGTTGAGGCGGCACGGAAGGCGCTCATGCAAAAGAAGGCGTCTTCCCTGCAGGAGTTGGTCCAGGGATTAACCGTCGAGGATATTGCCAGCCACCTCTACACCTGCGGCATCCCGGACCCGGACCTCATCATCAGGACGAGCGGCGAGGTACGGCTCTCCGGTTTTCTGCTCTGGCAGAGCGCCTACAGCGAGTTTTATTTCTGCGACGCCCTCTGGCCTCTCTTCCGGAAGATCGACTTCCTCAGGGCGATACGCAGCTATCAGCACAGACACAGAAGGTTCGGAAAATGATCCCTTCAAAGGAAGGCGCGGCCTAAAACTGCCGGAATATGAAGGAAACTCAGCGCCTTACAGCCCGGCTCCGGCGTTCCGTTCTCAGGCTGCTCTTTATGCTTTCCGTTGTTGTCCTCATCTGCTTCATATTTTATCTTTACCATGAAGGGGCCTGGAGATTCATCCTTCATTACTACAAATATTTCTTCGAAGGGAGAAGGTTAAGGGCGTTTCTCGCCTCCTTCGGCCCTTACTCGGCTCTAGCCTTCGTTTTCCTGCAGATAGTCCAGGTGGTGGTCGCCCCCGTGCCCGGAGAGGTGACCGGTTTTGTCGGCGGCCTTCTCTTCGGCATGCTGTACGGCACGTTGCTGTCAACCATCGGCCTGACCGTCGGCGCCGTCGTCGCCTTCTGGGTCGCCCGTTACTTCGGGTCGGGCTTGGTCCGCAGGATCGTAAAGAAGGAATACTTCGACAGGTTCGATGCTTTCATGGCCACGCACAAGGCCCTCAACATCACGTTTGTGTTTTTTCTCATACCAGGCTTTCCCAAGGATTCCCTGTGCTATCTCCTCGGCCTCACGCGCATGCGGTACCTCGATTTTGTGTTGATGAACGTGTGCGGCCGTCTGCCCGGCACGATTATTCTATGCATGCAGGGCGATGCGATACGGCATGGGCGGTTCGTCTCCTTCTGGCTGCTCCTTGCCGGCAGTCTCACTCTTACGGCAAGCCTCTATTTCGGGAGGGATTTCGTCGTCCGGTTCTTTGCCTCGTGCTGGCGCGCGTTAGAGAGAAAGAAGGGCAATGAGGGCGGCGAGACCTATCCGGTAGTAGGCAAAGACATCGAGTGAGTGCTTCCTGAGGTAGCCGATGAGGAACGTGAGACTAACGGTCCCGAAAACGAACGCAGAGAGTGCCCCCACGAGATAGAGGACGCTTTCCGGCCCGCCGAAGGAGACATGGCGGCCCTCGTAGAGAGAGACGCCGAGCACGATCGGAATAGAGAGGAGAAAGGAAAAGTCGACCGCGTCACCGCGCTTCATTCCCAGAAGCATTGCTGCGGTAATGGTGATGCCGCTCCTCGATATGCCGGGCACGAGGGCCATCGCCTGGGCGACGCCGATCGCGAGGGCGAACCCGAAGGATACATCTCCTTCCTTCCGGGTCGTGCGCATCCTCTCTGCGAGCAACATAAGAAGCGATACGGCGATAAGGGTAAAGACCACGATGTAGGGCGCCCGGAGCCGGGTTTCGATGATATCCTTTAATAAGAGCCCGCCAACGCCTGCAGGTATCGTGCCGACCGCTATCTTCAGGAGCACGCACCGGCCAAGCGCGCCTTCCCGAACCCTGCGAAGGTCGTCACGGCAGACAGCCGCAAACCTCCCCGCATAGACGACAAAGAGGCTGAGAAGGGTCCCGAAGTGGAGCACCACGTCATAGGTGAGCTTGTGGATATTCCCCTCGTCCATGTGGAAGATCCAGGGAATAACGACGAGGTGGGCACTGCTGCTTATCGGCAGAAATTCCGTCACGCCCTGTACGGCGCCCATGATAACGCTTTGAACGGTTGTCATCGGTTAACACCGGGGGGATGGAAGTTGAAGCCCACCTCAAGGTAATCCGTAGTGAGTGAGGGCGGAAAGGGCGGCAGTGTATCTATGGACCGGAGCGCCCGGGCAATCGACTCGTCGTAGGCCCTGTTTCCCGACCTCTGTTCTATTGTCCAGTCGGTGATCCTCCCATCCTTCCTTATCTTGATCGACACTGTGGTAAGAAGGTTCTTACTAACGGAAAGGCTGGGCGAATGCCAGCTCTCCTCGATCCTCTCCCACACATCCGCATAGTACTTCTGCAAGATCGGATCGATTGTCCCCGAGCCGCCTGTAGAGGCGCCGGGAAGACCCGGCCCGATTCCTGCGGCCTTATCTTTCCCTCCCGATACATCCATGTACCGGGTGTGCGACCTCATCTCCCTGATTCTTTGATCGAGGCTCCTGACCTCGGCCTTTGTCGGCTCCACAGGCATATCTTTCCTCTTCTCCGCCAGTGACCTTTCTTTCGTGCGGGTAACAATCCGCTCTTTTTCGACGGCCTTCTCCTTCCGGAGGGGCTTCTTCGGTTCCGCGTTCTTTTGCGCCGCGGGCGACAGCTTGGCGCCTTCCGTGGGGAGCGCCTTCGCGGCGCCGCCGCCGGCCTCGTCACTCACAAGGTTCACGGAATAATAGGAAAGATCGGCTTTCTTGAATGTCTTCTTCACGGGAACACTGAAGGCCCCTATGATGAACACATGGAGGACCACCGACGCGATGAGCATTTTGTACCAGTTCTCTTCTCTCATCTCGCATCTGCGGGCCTGGTGACTATATTGACCTTCTCTACCCCGGCTTCCCGTATGATGCCCATGCAGCTCACCACAAAACCATAAGGAACCCCGCTGTCGGCCTTGAGGAAGATCTCTTTGTCGGTCTTGTTCGCGAAGAGGAGCTCTATCGCCGGCTTCAGGTCTTGTATGTCAACCCTCTTGGCATTTAGTATGACCGTCCTCTCTTTTGTGACGGTGATGGTCTGAACCTCGTCCTTTGACGGCAAGGGCTTCGTCGTCACCTTCGGCAGATCGATAGGCAGTCCCTGCTGCATCATGGGAGCAGTGATCATGAATATGATCAGCAGCACGAGCATGACATCGACCAGGGGGATGATGTTGATGTCGGCTAATACGCTTTTTGACTGTTTTGGTCCATTCATCGGCTGATGAGGTTGACTATGTAAGCGGAAGCGTTCTCCATCTTAACGGAGACGCCTTTAAGCCTGCTGACAAGATAGTTATACCCGAGCACAGCGGGGATAGCCGTCGCAAGGCCGAGAGCGGTCGTGATGAGGGCTTCGCTGATGCCCGGCGCCACGACGGCAAGACTTGTCGTGCCCCTCATGCCTATCTCCCGGAAGGAATCCATAATCCCCCAGACCGTTCCGAATAGCCCTATGAAAGGGGCGGTATTTGCGGTAGTCGCAAGAAAAGAAAGACGGTGTTCGAGCCTCTCCGTCTCCTCCGCTACGGAGACCCTCAACACGCTTTCCACTGCCGGCACCAGGCCGACGACTGGACCCGTACCCTCCTTCTGCCTCCCTGCGAGCTCCCTATAAGACGCAAGAACAAGCTTATAAAAAGGGCTGTCCGGGTTATCGGCGTACGTCGTGGCAAGCCGTTTGAATGATTCGCTGTCCTTTGCGATCTTCAGGAACTTTATTCCCTCGTGTTCCGCCACGCTCAACTGCCGCCACTTGTAGAAAATGATCGTCCAGGAGACCACGGAGAAGAAAAGAAGGAGCATGACAACCCCTCTTGCCACAGGTCCCGCCGATAAGATCAGGCCGATTAATCCGCCTGAGTATACGTTAAGGTCTGCAATTTCCATGGTGTCTCATGATATCGTAATAGCAAGGAATTGTAAAGAGTAAAAAAACCCCCTGGGGGGGTCCCAGGGGGAAAGGGGAGTAAGTATGAGAAGTTGCGAATTAACGGGATAAGTCGCTGTATATTCCTCTATTGTGAATGTCATCACATTCACGTGTGCCTGACACCTTGCAATTACCGCCTTACATCAAATCACTCACCCGGCCTGAAGGTTGCCTTTTCCTGCCTGGCCCGTGTTGTTGTGAATTATGTAACATAACCATTGCATACAATAATACATTTCACCACCCGTGTCAACAACAATTGTTGCCCCGAAAAACTTTTTTTCTCAGTGCTTCCTATTGTAGCCGAATCTCTCCTCGAAGATGGGGGCGATGAGGTTGTCCACGGGCGCATAGTCATCGGTGAGGACGATAGACTGACGGTTCGTCCGCAGCTCCCTCATCAGGGCGTCGGAGACCAGGACCGATTTGGCACGGCCCCGGAGCTTGTCCTTCAGCCATGCGTCGAATCTCGACATATCGCGGTTGCCTTTCGTCGCGACAACGATGAAGGTGCTGATGCGGACATTCTTGAAATCGGGCCTGATGGAGATCAAATAGACGTTCCTTTCCCCGAATACCTCACCCAGCGTACGCAGGTACGAAGGGAGAAAAGCCCCTTTCTGAAAGTTGTCGATGACGTTCGACATGAGAATGCCGTCGTCGTTCAGGGTCCCGTTGAGCTGCCGGACAAACTCCCTGGTAGTGAGGTGATAGGGTATGGAAAGGTCGTTGAAGGCGTCCGTAAAAATGATATCGTACTTCTCCTTGCAGTTCATGACAAACCATCGCCCGTCGGTATTGAACGTCCTTATCCTCGTGTCCCGGGGAAGCCCCAGATATTTATAGACCACACGTGTTATTTCCGGGTCTATTTCGACCACATCGATATGCGCCTTTGGATAGGACAATTCCATGTAGCGGGGGAAGGTGTAACCCCCTCCTCCTATGGAGAGGCTCTTGAAGGGGCTCTGCGGCTTGTACATCCATTTCATGACCTCGGCGTAAATCTTCTCGTAGTCGTATTCGATATGAAGGGGGTTGTCGAGGCTCACGTATGAATGGATAAGATGGTCGAGCACCAGCGTCTCAAGGGGGGTCCGCCGGTCGGAGCTTGTTGTCTTTGTCAGCTTGATCGTATAGTAATCGCTCTCCTTGTAATAATAGGTACGGTCATTCACGGGGTTCCGGTAGGCCGCGATATAGAGCGGCGCGAGGGAGAGGGCACAGACCGCCACGCAGGTGCTCGTCGCTATCCGCCTTTTGAAAAGACCGCCCGCCAGCAGGGCGGTAATGATCAGGATGACGCCCATCGTAAAAATGATGTTCCTCGTGCCCATCCAGGAAATCAGCAGAAACCCCGTGGCAAAGGTGCCGATAATAGCCCCGAAGGTCGAGAATGCGTAGATCTTCCCTATGACGTTGCCCGCCTTGTTCAGGTTCTGGAGCGTCAGCCTGACGACGACCGGCGAGATGGTGCCCAGTATACAGCCGGGAATGAAAAAAATGATCGCGGTTACCGTGAAGATGCGCCACATGAGGGAGAAAGGGAATTGGTAGGCGGCAACCATGTTTGTCAGGGGGATGATCGCGAGGGCGGCAACGCCGGACAGAAAAAGCAGTATGCCGAGCGTTCTCCGGCGGGGGTAGCGGTCGACCAGCTTCCCTCCGATATACGCGCCTATGCTGATCCCCGCCAGTATGATGCCGATGATGCTCGTCCACGTGTAAAGAGAGACACCGACAAAGGGGGCCAGGATGCGGCCTGCCACCATTTCGATGACAAGCGAGCAAAAGCTGGCGATAAAGGTGATGATATAGGCTTCAGGAAGGGTCATGGCTCACTGCCTCCGCGAGAGATTTTGCGGCATCACGCACGTTATTTGTAGTCGATTTGTGCTTTCCTGTCAACCCTCTATCTCTTTTTCGCTTTGCGGGGCACCGTGGGTCAAATCTTTATCCTTTACATTACCCAGACCTAACCTCGCAAATTCAAGGATAAAGATTTGACCCTATTATCCCCTGGGAAGTCAGGAGTAGACTTGACTGAAAAGTAAAAAGCCTTGTGGAGAGACAGGGGTTTGGGGAAATAATCTATCTGTCAAAACGCACCGGGAGTGCCCGGAGGGTGCCGCTGCCTGACTGGGGGGCCCAGCCCCGCTCGCCATCGCGGAAACGGAAGGCAGCGGCGGCGGCGCCTTGCGTCTCCGATGCCCAGAGAGCACTACAAGAAAGATGAATCAATGCTGTTAAATAGACATCATAACCACAGTTAGACTCGTAAGTTTTAGCCGCATCATACAACCCCGCCAGCTCATCCTGCCTCGGCATACGCCAGTCCGTATATCCGCCTCCGCGATAACTCTCGCAATAGCTCTTCGCATTATACCAGTCAATATTAATACCATTGTCATCGGCTGCCCACATGAGGTTGGTGCGTGTATCCAGAACCGTTCCGTTGTTATAGGCGATAAAACGTCCATCTCTGCCAGTTTCCCTGGCCGCGTGGACAGAAGGTTGCGCCTGGGCCATGCAGACCGATGCAACAAACAACATGGAAATTAATGATAAAGTCGCGATTGTTTTATGAGTCATGGTTTGTCTCCTGTATGGCACCACCCTCACAAAAAGGTTCTGATTAGTTGTAAACCTTTTGACGATGCCCTATTTGAATAAGCTTTTTACCCCTAATTCCTTGAGAAGTCAAGAGACTAAGTTGGCCCCATTGCTCTTGACATGCCGGCCATGGGCAGAGTACTTATAATTGTCGAGATAATCTACGAGGAGGTGCTAATGGACTTGTTGAAACGTGTGCTGTTGCTCGCCGGATTACTTATTGTGCCCTTGATCGTGTTCCCCCTTCCGGGTACCGCCCAGGTGAGCGTGGACGTACACATCGGACCCCCGCCACCGTTTCGGATCGCGGCTCCCCCGTCGGTGGTCGTGATTCCAGGGACTTACGTCTACATGGTTCCGGACATCGGCGTGGACATATTCTTTTGCTCCGGCAACTGGTATCGCCTCCATCAGGGGCGCTGGTTCAGCGCCGGAGCCTACAACGGCCCATGGATGTTCGTGCCCGGTCCCAGGGTTCCCGGCGTCCTCTTACAACTGCCGCCGGACTACCGCCACATCCTGCCTGGATGGCGTCGGATACCATACGGGGAGCTAAGAAAGAACTGGGCGGGATGGGAACGCAACCGTTATTGGGAGAAAGACCGCGACTGGAAGGCGGGCTGGCACGGAAGGCCCGAAGGGAGGCCGGAAGAGGGGCGAGGGCGCCCCGCAGGGAAGCCCGGCGCGGAGCGCGGCAGGGATGTCGAACATGGTGAACATGGTGAACGCGGGCACTAAAGCATAGGCGGCCATGCATGGCGCTGAACAGCCTTTAGTCTTACGAATCCGGCAGAAATTACCGTACGCGCCAAAAACGGCCCACGCCCTACCCCGGCGTGCCCTCCGCATCTGCGATGACCCGCCTGATGGTTTCGGCCATCTCGTTCTTGATGATCGGTTTCATCACGAACTCGCGGATACCCATCGCCTTCGCGCTCTCGGACGATATCACTTCGCTGAAGCCCGTGCAGAGGATGATCGGTATATCCTTCTTTATGGACATCATCCTTTTCGCAAGCTCGATGCCGGTCATGTTCGGCATGGTCTGGTCGGTGATAACAAGATCGAACTTCCCCGGGTCCCTCTGAAACTGCTTCAGGGCCCTGACGCTGTCCTTTTCCGCGACTACCTCGTACCCGAGCCGCTCCAGCATCTGTTTCCCTACCTCTACCAGGGCTTCTTCGTCATCCACGAAAAGTATACGCCTCTTCCCCGTTACCCGTTGAGCGGCCGGCTTTGCATGCTCCTCGGCTGCCGAGGCTTGCCCATCCTTCAATTTTCCGAAGTAGACGGCGAAGGTCGAGCCCTTCCCCGGAGCGCTGCTCACGGTGATGGCCCCCTGGTGGCTCTTCACTATTCCGTAGACCACTGAAAGGCCCATCCCGGCGGCGCCGGACTCTCTTGTCGTGAAAAACGGCTCGAAAATCCTGTCTTTTATCAGATCGTCAATCCCCGCACCCGTGTCGCTGACGGACAGCTTCAGGTAGGGACCGAGCTCCATATCCGGATACGGGGCGTCCGCGGGGTCCGAAAGGATAAAATCACTCACCCTGACCTCAAGCACCCCTTTTCCTCCTTTCATTGCCTGCCCCGCATTCGTGCAGAGGTTGATGAGAAGCTGGTGGATCTGCACGGGGTCGGCGAGGATTATCCCTTCCTCCGTCTCGACCCTCGGCCGGATATCAACCGTGGAGGGAAGCAACGCGCGCATCAGCTTGAGCACCTCCCGCACGATCGGCACCACCTGCACGGGCTTCTTCTCCTGCTCGCCCTGACGGCTGAACGTCAGTATCTGCTTCACGAGGTCCCTGCCGCGGTAACCCGCGGTGCGCACGTGCTCAAGGTGCATCGTCGCACGGCTGTCTTCTTCGAGGTCATCGAGGGCAAGCTCAGTGAAGCCGATCATGGCCGCAAGGATGTTATTGAAATCGTGCGCGATGCCGCCGGCGAGGGTACCGATGGCCTGCATCTTCTGGGCCTGCCGCAATTCCGCATCCAGCCCGGCCTGTCCGGTCATATCCCGCTCGACGGCAACATAGTTGGTAATCGCGCCCGCCTTGTCCCTGATGGGCGACACGGTCCTCTCCACCCCGTAGGAGCTGCCGTCCTTTTTCCTGTTGACGAGGCGCCCTGTCCAGACGTTGCCCGCCTCAAGCACATGCCACATGTCTTCCCAAAAAGCGTCCTCCTCGCCCCCCCCTCTCAGCACGTCAAACCTGCGCCCTGTAATCTCCTCCCTGCTGTAAAGGCTCGCCTTTTCGAAGGCGGGGTTCACGTACTGAACAACGCCGCGGCTGTCGGTGATAATCACGCAGTCGCCGCCCTCTTCTATTGCGGTCGCAAGGCGCGTCCGTCCTTCTTCCGCCTCTTTGTGCCCCCTGATCTCGACCTCAAGCCGCTGATAGGCGGCTCTAAGCTCGGCTGTCCGCTCCTCCACACGCCTTTCCAGCTCGAGGTGCATGCGCCGCAGCTTCTCCTCTATCTGCTTCCGCTCGGTAACATCGCGGCCGTTGACCACGATACCGGCGACTTTTGCATCGTGGAGCAGGTTCCTGCTGATCATCTCAACAACGCGCCAGCCTCCGTCCTTTCTCTTTAAGGAAGCGTCGAGGGTCATGGTGAAGCCGGGCATCCTCCCTGCCTCGACGAACCGCTCAGCCACCGTGTCCCTGCCCGCGGGATGCACAAAATCGAGGAAATTCCTGTTGACCAGGCTCTTCGGACTGTAGCCGAGCACGCGCTTCACGGAAGGCCCGGCGTACGTGATAGTCCCATCCCCTTTCAGCACCATCACCATATCGAGCGCATTTTCGATGAGGAGCCTGAAGTACTCCTCCCTCTCCCGCAGATGCTCTATAGCGGCCACTGAGGAATTGCTGCTTTCCGTCTCAACAGTCCCCGGCGCATGCACACCTCTTTCCCGCATCGCCCTGAGGTCCTGCTCGGCTTCCTTGAGCCGGGCCTGCAGTTCGGTTATCCTCCCGACATCCTTTTTACTGTTACCCATACTCTACTACCCCCGCTCGTCGGATTGCTTTGCATGCAACGCGCGTGCTTCCACAGAGATTTCGCTTTCATTCTGCTGAATTTACCCGGTAGCAGCACGATTATCGGCATCCTTCGTTCTTTCGCCCCAAATAACATTTCCCAATAATAATCGAGGCTTCAGCCTCCTTCCTTGAGGCCCTTCGCAATGTCCGCGTGCGGAAGAAGAAGTTCCGCCTCCTCAATCAATAACGTAATGCTGCAAAATGCTCTGCGCCATCTTCCCTGCCCGACACCACCCGGCTATGCCCTTGAATCGAGGATCAACGTGACCGGCCCGTCGTTGACGAGATGGACGTCCATCGAGGCCCGGAATACACCGGTCTCAACCTTTTTCACCTTTTCGGCGGCATGCGCCGTGAACAGCTTAAACATCTCAGCCGCGGCATCCGCGTCCATCGCGTCCGAGAATGACGGCCGCCTGCCCCTTTTGCAGTCGCCGTAAAGGGTAAACTGGCTCACGAGGAGGAGCGCGCCCCTCACGTCGAGCACCGACTTGTCGAGCTTGCCCTCCGGGGTCTCGAAGATCCGCACGTTGACGATCTTCTCCACCATCCAGTCAATGTCCCGGACCGTATCGCCGGCGCCGATGGCGACGAGCACCAAAAGCCCCTTGCCGATCTCGCCGACCGTCCGCCCCTCGACCGTCACATAGGCTTCCTTGACGCGCTGGAGTACCGCTTTCACAGGAGGGGCCGCCTGCGTCTGAGGCGCATCTTTGGCGTTGCGCGGCGCCCTGCGGGACTCCGACATACGAAAAAGTATGCCTCCGTTCCTCGGGCTTGCGCGCCTAAAAGCTGCATCCTCCTACTCGCGCTTTTTGCGCCTTGCTTTGTCATCGCGTCCAGCCCGCATCCTCATGTTTGCCACCCAGCCAAGGCAATATGGAGCTGGGCACCCCGCCTATGGCCCATGTACACTCCGGTGCGGGTGGGACGCTATTTCGCGCCATGCATCAAAAATCGCCTCGCCCCCACTGTCCGAACGGGCGCCGGAGCAGGGTACGACGGTCGGCTAGGGCAGGGCCATTCGCTCGCGCAAGGCTCAGTTTGAAATGGAAGGTTATCTGTACAGCACATTTCCATACGCCGCATCTTTTAGGTTATGGTCGGAATAGTCAATAGGTTTTAGCCCTACTCGTATTCTGAGTGTGTTTAAGGGCAGGTGATCTTTTGAGGGTCTCCAATCGGTCTGTACCTTGTTCTTTCCAAGAATTTCCATCAGGGCTTTGGCGGCAGCTAAAGATCGATCTTCCCCTTGCGCTCGATCTTCGCCATTAGTTTCTATAGTGACCCCATCGCCGAACATAGTAGTATCGAGGAATCGTTTTATGCCCGGCAGGATATTCCACTTAGCGTCAGAGAGGAGCCATGCGAGTTGCCCCGTTGTTCTCCATGATTCGGATTCGGCCAAACTTTCCATGATGACGTTAATACCTTGGAACTGTACTAATTCCTTCGCTGACTGCCTTTGCTCTATGGTTCGTGGCGCAAGCTCTGCTTCCAGCCGCTTACGTTCAAGCTGCTCGGCCTCGGCTTTTTCTTTGGCCTTTGCTATCTCACTATTCGCTTTGGCCGCTTCGGCGGTCAGCAGAGTTATACGTTCCTCTATTTCAGCTTTCACACGCGCTATGTGTTCCTCTGAATCTGTTTCGAATCTGGTGATCCGTAGAGTCTGTTCCCTATTTTCAAGCCTGATCAATTCGTCTTTCGCGTTGTCCAACCGGGTTGCCATATTACGTGCAAAATACGACGCCACAAAATAAAAAGCTACTGCTATTGCGGCAGCGGCAACAAGGAAAATAGCTATTCTATTCAATGTTGTGAGCGAAGCGCTCATTTCGTTAACCTTGGAGGTAATAAAACTTATGCTAGACATATCGTCCCCCTTGTATTTCTCCCGATGAGCATCGCTTTCGAGGCCCCCCATGCGTCTCATACCCTCACCTATCCTTTAGGTCTCCGTGAGTCACCGTTACCAAATAGTCTACCCTGATAGAAAACCGGCTTTTCCGCAACCCCGACGCTGGTCGCAAAGCTCCTGATCACTTCGGCTTCGGGAACCGTAAACAGCAGCCTCCCATCACGGAACCGATGGCCTGCGGGGATCTGCCCCCTTCGTCTCCAGCGCCAAAATGTCTGGCGTGACACCCCTATCTCCCCTAAAAGCTGAGTCGCCGGGTAATACTCAACTCCGTTTACCTTCAAGGTCGCCATAGAATGCCCTCATTGTAGTTGCAGGGCGTTAACCCTTGTAACACCCTGTATTCTCATATCACGTCCCGTAACAATTGTCAACATAATTTTACTACCCACGACCCGTAACGAACACCTCCCATCCCTTGCTCCTGGACCCAGGCCGGCGTTGGGATCGCCCGGAAAGGAAAGGTGGGACGTGGTTTTACGCCCGGCTCCAGGTGAGCCGTATGTTGCTAGCCCTCGCTTTCAAATCTCAATCTTTCCCTTAAATAACCCTGACGGGTACACGATTTGTGTATAAAAGTGCGGACATCTTCCTGAAGTATTTACTTTGAATTGTTATGGCGTTCCTCACATCCTCTACTTACTCGACGGATAGCGAGCCGGATATGGGGAGAAGACCATATCCGGCCGCCTGCACCCGCGCTTTGACCACGCGTGGGTACCGCTGATCGACGTATACTTGTTATGCCTCCGCCAATGAAGGTTTTTCGCGCCTCTTTTGCAAAACGCTCGGTGCCGTCTCGCGCACGAAGAGCCCGCAGATCGCAGATGCGAGCAGTGCAGCACCGGCCAGATATAAGGTGGCAGCCAAGCCGATCTTGTCGGCAATGCCGCCCGCAATCACGGGCAGAATCCCACCGCCGATCAATTCACCCACGCCGGTTACGGCTCCTATTGCCGTAGCTGCCATGGCAAATCCGACGGTTTCAGTCGAGACCGCGAGAAGAACGGGGGTCACCCCGCAGGAGGCAAAAGCCGCGACAAATATGAAGGGGAAGAGGAGGCCTATGGCTGTACCGGGACTGAAGGTCACGAAAATAAGGGCGGCGAAGCCTGCGATAAGCTGGCAGAGAAAAAGCGTCCATCTCCGACCTATGTGATCAGAAACCGTTCCGACGATAGGAGCACCTAAAAACGCTCCGAAACCGAAGCCCGACATGACGAGTCCCACGGTAGTGATAGGCAGTTGATGTATCTTTGCCATGAAGAGTGTGCCGAAGGAGGTGAAGAGCCAGAGAAAGGCCATGTTGAAGGTCCAGGTTACCATCATGAGGAGGATGTTGCGATACTTAAACACGTCCCAGTAGCCGATCTCCTTGCCTTCTCCATCAAAGCGCTTCTCCCGCTGCTTGCCCGCGCGACGTGCAGCGAGTGTCGCTTGAGTAGAGGCGGGTTCCTTCATCACGACCCAGATAAGGATGCCAAGTATGACCGCCGGTATGGCATAGACGTAGAAAACGAATCTCCATCCGTAATGGACCATCAGTTGGGTACTGAGTATGGGTCCGATGGCAGCACCGGTCAACGTAAAAACGCCGGGAAGCAAACCGAGGTTCCTCGCGCGCGTCATTGGTGAAGACTCCTCTGCTATGGTGGCGGAGGCAGGTCCCCAGATGCCTCCCTCGGCAAATCCCATGATGGCTCGAATAGCCAACAACATTACAAAGGAACCGGCCACGCCGGTCAGCCAACTGCACACGCCGCCAAAGATCACGAGCACCACAATGACCGGCTTCCTCCCGACGTAGTCGGAGAGGCTCCCCATGCCCCAGGTGCCGATGGCCCAGGCCAAGCCGAAAACGGCGATGACCATGCCGGCCTGGGTATAGTTAAGGGCGAAGTCTTTCTGAATGCCGGGAAGCACAAAGGCCGCCACCAGTCGTTCCAGCCCCACCGCTCCCCACATCAGCACCAGTACCACATAGATCTTGGTGAAATACCTCATACTATCCCCCCTTTGGTTGTTGTTCGTCGATGTGTCTTCTCCGCTCCTTTTAGCGAGAAGCCGGTATCACCGGCAGCAGCAAATGGGATTTGGAGAAGTGAATATGATGGGTGACCGTGCGCATAAAAGGCAGGTGATAGGCCCCCCAGGTCCCCAATCTGGCGAGGAGATCGTCCTGATTTCTCACGATCAGCTCCATGCAATGGCCTTTCCGGAATACGTTCGATGTCGGCATCATGGCAATGGCATACTCGACGACTTCACCGGGGGAAACAGGCACGGGGTCTTGCCTCGGGTGGACAGGTTGATAAGGCAAAGACTTCGTTACATCCAAGGCCCTGTATGCCGCCTTGAGGTAACCTGAGCTGACTAACTGCCGGTTTCCCTTCGGGTCGACATCTACCAGGTCAGCCATCCAGTTGGTGTCATCGATATCAATCGCAGCTTCGAGGTACAGGACAGGGGGTCCGGTCACCTCAAGGTCCGACGCCAGGGGTTCGGTGGCATACTTGAGGCAGTAGACGGTCGGGTCGAGGTACGGCGCCGGCTGGGTAAAGGAATCAGGCTGAGCGGCGTCGGGCGCCTTTGTCGCGAGGCCTCCACCGGGCTGGAGAAAGAAGTTTGTCCATTTTGTTCTTGCAAGAGGCCATTCGTGCTCGAAGCGCCACTTGTTGATCCCCATAACGAACATCTTGATGGGCGGCTCGTCGAGAATGCCCGTGTCGATGCCTTTGAGCCAGTAGTCGTACCACCGGATGAGTTCGTCGTGGTACTCGACATAGGGCCGATCGGGAAAGTTTGGCGGATAAACGATCAGCTTATTGCTTTTTTTTGGGGTTCCGGTTTTTTCCCACACGTCAAAAGTGGCAAAGAGGTAGAATCGGGTAATCCAGGGCGCGCCCTGGTACATGGGGAGGGTTATCCTGTCCAGGCCCGCCGGGTGCAGGTCGGCGTCCATGAAGTTGTCGGGCTCAGGTCTGGGATGAAAGGACGAGAGGAGGTTGTCGAAGAAAAACGGGAATTTCCTCGGATATCTGAGATAAGAGTACCACTTGCTGTTATATTTGATGTCCGGGTGGTTCAATGCTTCTTCGAGACGCTCCTTTATGTCGGGGAGGTTCAGGAACGAGGGCGGTGGCGGCGTGAAATCATAATTTGGCGCGGGAAAGGCGGCGTCGTTTCCATGTCTGCCCATGAATATGTGATAAACGAGCAGGTCATAGACACCCTTAAAATAGTCCCCTGAACCGGCAGGGTTTTCGTCGGGGTGAAGGGCCACGAGATGCGGGGGTTTCATCAGACCCGCGTGGATCTGATAGACCGAATAGGATGAAGGTCCCATCATGCCTACTTTGCCGCTGCACCATGGCTGAGCTGCGATCCATTCGACCATGTCATAAACATCCCACATCCCCATCGTGCCGAACCCTTCAGAATTGCCGATACCTCGCGGATCAGGTATCACATGCGCATAACCCCTCGGGACCGTGAAATTGTAATTCATGGCTTCCATATTTCCGTCCCAGAAAGGGCTGTGATAATACTTTTGGGGCTTATCCGCCAGCCATCCTATCGCCTCCTGTGCATCCTTGCCCCAAAATCCAAAGGCGAGGAGCGCAGGGAACTTCTCTCCCTCGATGTCAGGGCGGTATACATCTGCGGCAAGGCGGACCCCGTCGCGCATAGGAACCATGATGTCCTTCTCGATCCGCACCCGGTAGGCGGGTTCTGACCCCGTGTGCTTTACCAATTGAGGATAGCCATCAAAAAGAACGCCCTCAACATTTGCACCATACGGGATCTGCTGAGGGGAAGGGGTGTAATCCTTGAGGTTGAAATTCAGGGAATCGCCCGAATAGACGCCCTGTCTTTTTGTCATGCGCGCCTTCCTACCGGGATCCTTTCGTCCGTTCGTCCTTTTCTTCTCCATAATGCCCTCCCTTTTTTTGTGTCAATTTCCTAACTTGGTATCACCGGCAGGACCAAGTGAGACTTCCCCAAATGAATCGTATGGGTCACAGTCCGCATGAAGGGACACATGTACACGCCCCAGATGCCCAGCCTGCTGAGCAGGTCGTCCTGGTTCCTGATGACCAGCTCCATACGGTGGCCTTTCTTAAAGACG
>Ga0187856_1000395_pt1 | contig 40142 bp, 40 predicted proteins | sample June2016WEW_8_40_FD_132443 | JGI IMG/M metagenome (GOLD analysis project Ga0187856, IMG submission 132443) | Peatland microbial communities from SPRUCE experiment site at the Marcell Experimental Forest, Minnesota, USA - June2016WEW_8_40 | ecosystem: Environmental > Terrestrial > Soil > Wetlands... | reverse complement strand
TTTGCCCCTCTTGATGCAGGACGATTTTCCCGGCACTATCTTTTTGTTTTGCGTTCTTATTTCTACGTATCCAGGAAAGAGATTTAAGTGACGGCCAAATATGGCACTTTTACAAGCAGTGCCGTCCGGAGGGGCAGCAGAAGGCTTATGAAGGCTGTAGTTTGATTTTCGTACCTGTTCACCGGCATCGGCCCGGCCCCCGTGCTCATCCTTCCGCGCGGGAGGCCGGAGCCTTGCCGAAGATTGACAGCCTGACTCCTTACACTGTTCGCTCACCCGCCCCCTTGCCCTTCGGACGGGCCGCGAGAGTTATTGTGTCTCGCGTGCCCGCCCATGGGCAGGGGGAGGCTATCACTTCTAAAGTGTCCTGAAACCGAGGAAAGAGAAGGGGGGAGTAGGGTTCGAATCCCTCTCCCTCCGCCATATTTCCCCTTATTTTCTCACAATTATGGCATCAAAAAACACGCAGGTAAGACGCAGGTTGAAAGAAAAGGGCCGCCCCCCTTTCAGGAGACGGTCCTCCGTGCTCGCATAGACCCGGCCTCAATCCTGAAGGACCTCGGGACGGGCCGAGGATCGGGCAGCCGAACGCACGACCTCCGTCGGACGGTGTACCCCTCCAGACCCTTCGAACTCCGCTCTACGGGGCGCCTACGCGTCCGGCCTGCCGGAAGATCGCCGTCGAGCCGAGGTAAAGGCCCTCCGCGCGCCCCTGACAGCCGGCGAGCTCCCGCCACCTCTATGCCCTGGAGAATCCCGCACAGCCTTCAGCCCATGACTAAAAGGGGATAACCTGTAACCCTTCCGGTATCCTCGAAGTCGCGGCACAGAGGCGCCTACGCGACGGGAATCCCTGCGAAATGGGTTCATCCGTTGTACAGAAAGTTTCTTCCTGCAATGGAGCTAATGAAATTGTTCTTGCACATGCTACCTCATAGATGGTAATCAATAAAGGGCAGACCTTCTTTGGGGGTGCCTTAAGTCAAGGATAAGGATTTGATCCTCAACGGTACCGATGCGGGCTCCGGCTAGGCCCGCGGTCGATGAAGGACGATGAGACACGGAGTCGGATAGATGTACACATGGCTACCATTAAGCTCCACCGCTGACCTCGCTCAAATCGAGACTTATATTTCAAATGAATATGGGCCGGCACGCGTCGCAAGAAAGCTCGCTGATGGGATATCGAACGAGGTGAAGGCCGTCCTTATAGAGGAGAACTATATAGATAAAGATTATCGAAGCACTTACTACAACTTCTACTCGAAGAAGGGACAGCGCTACCGTGCGGACTGTGTGCGTTTGCATTTTTCGATGGAACCGTGACGTTCGACGGGAAGGCACTCAGGTTGGCGAGCTCCGTAGATCAGTACCTCACTCATCATTATTTTGGGTACATGGTTCTGCGTCCGACCGGCATCGTGACAATCGGCCGTACGGTTCTTTCGCCGGATGTGAGAAGTGGTGCGAGAGGGCGCATCATTACCGCGAAACATAAAGTTCACATCCTTGGATATAAGCTGGAGGTTGATGGGTTTCCATCAATGGATCAGCACCATGACATAGCAGTATGTGCCCACGTGGCGTGTTGGTCGGTTCTTCGACACTACAGTGAGCGGTACAATATTTATCGTGAGTTTCTTACGCACGACATTACGATGATGGCGCAGGAATTCGATCCTGGCGGTCTGGTTCCGTCCAAAGGACTGCAGGTCTCGCATGCGGAACGCGTTTTTCAGGAGGCGGGCACATTTCCCGTTCTTATCGCCCGTCGGAAAGATGTGAAGCCCGATGCTTCCTTCTACCGGCAGCTGATTGCTTATGTCGAATCAGGTTTTCCGCTCTTTGCGGCGATGCAGTCTAAACAGCATGCGGTCGCAATCATCGGATATGAGTGGCGGACGGCCCCCAAGAAAGCGGTTCGCGGAATGAAGTACGCCTGGGACGAAGTCCAATCCCTTGCCGTTGTCGACGACAACAGCCTCCCTTATCTGTCGATTCCGATCGACGGTGGTACACCTTATTCCGCTGAGGATGTTGACTCCTTTATCGTGGCTCTACCGGAAAAAGTGTTTTATCCGGCGGATGCAGTCGACAGACTGGCACCAACGCTTTTTAAACTGCGTCGTCTTGTTGATCTGCCGGCGAAGGAAAATACCATCATTCGCTACTTCATAACAACGGGCTCCGGATTCCGGCAGTTTGTGCGGAGCAGAGAATCCTAATTTGACCCAAAGCTCTTGGAAACGATCATGACCCTCCCGTTTGCTCAGTTCGTATGGATCGTGGAGTTCGCCACGAAAAGTCAATGGGCAGTTGGCCAGGTCGCTGCTCGGGCAGTAATTGACGCCACGGCTAGCCTGATGGAAGTTATGCCGCTTTGGCTCTTGCACGGCTGTAAGAAGGCTCTTGTTCTCAACCGGCAAAGCCTTGATTTTAGAACCGGGATTCGAGACCTGCAACTTTCCGATATCGGGCACAAAGGGTTCACGAGAATGGAACAGAACTTGCGCCCCACGCGAACAAAGTAATTTTCTTTCATGGAGTAACTGATGGACAAGAAAGAAACTGATGTTTTCGAAATCATCGAAGGGCTAGGATCAGTCGACCCCGAGGCGCTCGAGGATTTTGAGCGCACGATGACTGACGAGGTCATTCCCGAAATCGTCAGGACAGTAGAGAAGCGACGTATGTGCGCAGCCGAGAGTCGACAACTGCAGCTCAAGGGCTGAACGGGTTAATCTTTCGCTTTGCGCATACGTTCATAGGCGGCTCGAACAATCGCCTCTACAGCCTCGGCGGATTCCTTATCCAGGTTAGGGTCAGCACGCAATAGTGACGAAATTTGCGCCATTGGTTCGGCATGCGCCGCTTTATACGGGGCATGGACGAAATCAGAGGGATTCAAACCAGCCCATGCGGAAAGAGCGGCTAGACTCGCCGCATCGGGCCTGCGTCCTTTCGCCATCCGTGCCAATGTGGAAGCGCTAACCCCGGTTTCAGCTGCCACTTGCTTCCAGTTCTTCGATCGGGCGGCGACTGAGGGGGCCGTGGATAACAGGAAGAAGCTCGACAGCTCCCCATCGCCTATCGTCATTTTTTTGAGACAACCGGGGGAAAGTGCGTTTTGTCATCCCTGGTTGTCGCCCCTCCTTGTCACTTTGACAGGAGCGCGAGAAACACGGATAATCTTATAGACCGGGCAGTCACTGTGATAGGCCGGAAAAGATGACGGAAGCCCGGCCGGTTTGAGCCGGTTTCGAGAGGTTCCAGAGGCCGCGCCGCTCTTTGACAATTGAGCCTCGACCCGCGCCCAACGGATGCGGGTGCCCCGGCTGCATCCGACGGCGGTGCTGCCCGGCCGGGCGCATTCGCTTCCGGCCGTGACACCCCTTTTCCGGCCGTGGTCGTTCATTCAAAATTCACAATTTATAATTCTCTTCCCCCCCCTAAAACCGTGCAGTTTCGTGCACAATCGTGCACCCCCCTTCTGAAATCTCTTGCAGGATAAGGGAATCAGCAAAGGGCTACCGAGACGGTTGGTGAAAAATGCATGCCGAAGAGGGTAAATTATTATTGACAAGGAGGAGCAGCTTGCAAGAGAATGTAAGGTCTCGAGGAAAAGGAGAGTGGAAAACAAAGGCAAGGCGATAATAATCGGGGCGTCGAGCGGCATCGGTGAAGCTCTTGCTCGCCTCCTCTCAAGCAAAGGCTTCAGGGTAGGCATATGCGCGAGGAGAAGCCATTTACTTATGGCCCTTCAGTCCGATCTTTCCGGCAGCGTAGTCAAAGAGATGGATGTCGGCAAGCCGGATGAGGCTATCGAGCTGTTCCGGGGATTGCTCGAAGAGATGGGGGGCGCTGATGTAGTCGTGATAAGTGCAGGGACCGGCTTTATTAACCCGGAGCTCGAATGGCAGAAGGAAAAAACGACCATAGACGTGAATGTCATCGGATTCTGTGCCATGGCAAATGCAGCAGTGAAGTACTTTATGAAAAGCGGCCGAGGGCATTTGGTAGCCATATCTTCCGTTGCAGCCCTCTTTGGCTCTCATCAAGCGCCGGCATACAGTGCATCCAAGGCCTTTGTTTTGAACTATCTTGAAGGACTGCAGGGGCGGATGAGGAGGGCGCGTCTGCCGATTACCGTAACGGATATCCGGGCAGGTTTTGTTGATACTGCTATGGCTCAGGGTCCTGGTATTTTCTGGATGGCTTCGCCGGAAAAGGCGGCTCGGCAGATATATCAAGCGATGATGAAGAAAAAGACCTGTGCTTATGTCACACGAAGATGGCGGCTGGTCGCATGGCTCTTAAAGATTGTTCCCCACTCGCTGTTGGCCCGGTGAGCCCTCCGTTGACTTCCCGTCTCACCCTCACGTATGGTTTGGCTTTTAAAATCTCAACGCTGACAGGTTGTCTTGACAAACTGATGCCGGTTTCCTTATCCTTTGGTGAGATTCCGGAAATGTTCGGCTCTCAACATATCCGGAATAAGGACTCGCTCCATAGTAGAGTGTGATGCAGCGACAACTGCCGCCCTGCCCGTGAAAGGGAAGGGATAAAAGGAGACGTATGGAATCGCCGGCAATCCTCGAAATATTCTCCGATTACGTGTGACCGTGGTGTTATTTCAGTACGGTGAGTACTGATCGACTGGCCCGGGAATATGAGATCGAAGTCAGATGGCTCGCCTTCCCCCTCCATCCCGAGACCCCGGAAGAAGGCTTGACCCTTGAAGAGCTTTTTGCCGGACACAATGTGGATGTTCCACGTATTCAGCAGCGTCTCAAGGGGGTAGCAGACTCGCTCGGTCTGCCCCTGGCCGGCCGCACAAAGACCTACAACAGCCGTTTGGCCCAGGAGCTTGCGAAATGGGCGGAGTCCGAGGGTTACGGGGATCGATTTCACCACGCGGTCTTCAGGGCCTATTTCGCGGAAAGGCTGAACATTGCCAGGGTGGATGAGCTTGTGGGTCTGGCCGCATCCGTGGGACTTCCCGCGGATGTTGCCCGGCGCGTGGTCCTGGCGAGAAGTTTCCGGGAAGCGGTGGATGCCGATTGGGACCGGTCCCTGGCGCTGGGGATCACGGCAGTCCCTACCTTTATCATGGGCGATCGGAAGGTCGTCGGTTTTCAGCCCTATGAGACCCTGGCGCAGCTCGTAAGAAGCTCCGGGGTGACGAAGAGATAGGGTTAGCACCCGCCACCTTTCGGTATCAGCGATACCGATAAAGTACCTTGCCTCCGGTAATGGTCATACCGAGTTGAAAGGAAAAACCGCTCATTGCTTCAAGAGGCCCCAGATCAGCCACCTCCTCGAATAGTGAAGGCATAAAACGTACAACTGCATCGCCTTCCCATGCGTCAGCGATTCGTGCATTTGTCACATTACTGACCACAATATCATGAACCAAAGGCTTCGCGGGGTTTTCATAGTCCGGGAAATGGCGCATGAGATAGAATTTGAAAGGCGGTACGTCTGCCGGCGCGACCTGCTTTCTAAAATTGAGAGACCCCTCCACGATCCTCTCCTCGTGGGACACACAGATACCTTTTACCTTCGCTCCAATCTTCTTTCCCCCTACCTTTGGGGTTAGTTCATGGAGTTTCGTGATATGGATACGGCCGAGCTTCTTGGGAAATCCCTGAATAAATCCCCGCATGAGGGTAAAGTCGTTGTCGACCCAGATATACGGCACATAATAGCCGGGAACGCCTTCGAACTGACACCCAACCATTATAATACATTCGTGATAGGTGGACCGCTCAGGGTTTATAAAGGCGAGGTCCGGGTTGGATTCACTCACTGAAACCCACTCGACAAACCATACCACCCCTTCACCAGGATTGGGGCCAATTTCAAGGGGAGGCGGCAGCAGCGCTTTTACCTTTTTCTCATCTGCCCTGAAGATAAGATGCATCACATCTCCTCCATAATGCCATGGCGGGGCATCGATAAGGGATGACCGACCCTCCGGAGACAAGGGCAACATATATCCCTTGAGCGAAAACGCTTTCTCTGAATCCATAATTCCTCCTCGCATGACAAGACCCTCCTTTTATTTTATTGACCGGGAATACCTCTTTTTGCCACAGCGGCTGAGTCAAGTCCGATAGTATTATGTTCTTTTACTACTTCATGTGGTTCTATTGAACTAGTTACAGGAATAGTCCGGGAACATGCACTTGAAATAAATAGAAATATCATTAAAACCTGAAATGCCTTCATGCAGCCTCCCTCCATTCTTGCGTGCCGGCGGTACGCTGCTCCACGTTACCCCACCTTACCATCACGGCACGATATTTTACCATACCGTTACGAGTGTATACAGGGTCAGGTCTTGCACACGCACATTCCCTTTCCTTTCTTCAAGATCCGTTTCACCGCCCGTGCCCGCCGTCACATAAGGGATGTTGAGATAGTCACCGGTTTGCGCCTCTTGAGAAGACGAGCCGTAATCAGACCTTACAGCACACAGTGGATGATCGCAAGACCTGTACCGATATAACCTTGCGAACTTCTGTGCGCCGATTCAGTGGGTTGACATTTACATCTGAAACAAGTAGACTAGTGTCAGGAGGGGTTGAACCATGGCAACAACTACAGTGAGAATCTCGGAGGACAGGAGAGATACCCTTAAGATCATCGCAAGCGTCGAAAAAAGGGATATCAAGGAGATACTCTCGGAGCTCATAGACGAGTACATTCAGCGGCACCAGGAAACCCTTGAGATACTTTCCCGGCCCGACTGGGTTGGTGCGATCAACGAGGGGCTGAAGGCCTCAGAAAAAGGCGAGACCGTTAAGTGGCGCAAAAAGAGACCTGGGAAATAATCCTGACGCGGCCTGCCGAGAAGGTCTATGATAAGTCGTCTGCGGATGTTCGGCAACGGCTTGACAGGTGCTTTGAGGATCTGGAGAAGAATCCCTTGTACGGCGGTACTATAAGGCCGCTCACCGGTCATCTGAAAGGACTGTACAGGTACAGGGTCGGAGACTGGCGGGTAATTTACCGACTTTACAGCGAGAGGCTGACCGTTGAAGTAATTGCGATCCTGCCGAGAGGAGACGCTTACAAATAAAACCTATGATAATAATTCGGAGGGAGTGCCCGGAAGAAGGACTCGGCTGACTTCTTCGTAAAACCAATCGTGAAAATCTTCATCGGGAGCTTCTCCCGGCCTGCTCTTTTTCAACGCTCCTGGTCTTGGCAGTGTAAGCGGTACGCTCGCCTTGAGTTTTGTATGCGTCCTCAATCATGACTTCACGGGTGCGGAATAGGTCGCCGTACTCGCGTATCTTAAGCTGTCGAAGTAATCTTGCGACAGCCTCCCCTTGAGTCTCCACACCGCCGTCCGCCTCACCTCCTACCCGAACCTGTGGCTTACCCCGTAGCCGCCCGTGGGAAAGCGCCACTCGATGTTGAGGTGGGGACAGCCTATCCTGCAGGAGCCGCACTCGACGCATCCTTCCCAGGCAACGGTGATCCGGCCCAACTCGTGCCTGTAGACGTTGGCGGGACAGAAGTAAAGGCAGGGCTGCTCGTCGCATCGCTCCCCACAGACGGCGCCGTCGAGGATCCTGATATGGGGCTCCTCGGCGACGCGAAAGCGGTCGAGGAATAGCTTATCTTCGATCTTGACGCTCATTTCACGCTCCTCCAACCCTCCCACAGCAGCCGAAGCAGTCTGAGCAGTGGGATGTCGCGGAGAATCCTCGCCCGGATGGCCCTCTGTTTCAGCTTTTTCGGCGTCCCGTCCACGGTCAGCATCTGCCGCGCCGCATATCCCGCGGCTTCCGGCAGCGTGGTGAAGAGCTCATGATGGCGGAGGCGGAATCCATTGAATCCACGGTACTTTCTCAAGTCGGCCATCACGTACGATCCCTGCAGCCTCGAGGTATAGCCGTCAAGGCCGTCGCGGGTGAAATCACCCCTCTCCATAGCCTCTACGATGGCCTCCGCGGCAAAGCGGCCCGACGTCATGGCCATGTTCGACCCCTCCCGGTGGAGCGCGTTGAACAACATCCCCGAATCGCCCGCGATGAGATACCCGTCGCCGCACAGCCGGGGGATGGCGTCGTAGCCGGCCTCGGCTATCCAGTGGGCCATGTACTCCCTCGGCCGGCCGCCCTTCACGAGGGGGGCGACCCGCGGGTGCGTCTTGAACTCCTCCAGCATCTCGTAGGGCCTCACCTTGTGGGTCATGAAATCGGAAAGGTTGGCGCCGATAGCGACGGAGAGCGAACTCCTGTTCGTGTAGATCACGCCGATCCCGTCCATGCCCTTCGTCGCCACTCCAAGGACCTCGATGGTTACGCCAGAGCCCGCCTCCACGTGGAACCGCTCGTTGATCGCCTCTTCGGAGAGCTCGACGACGTCCTTGACCGCGAGGGCGACGTGCTCCGGTGCTGCCTCGGGACGGAACCCTGTTTTTGCGGCCAGCGGTGAATTGATGCCGTCGGCCAAAAGGACGACCCTCGCGTAGACGTCGCCGTCGGGACGGTCGGTCCTTAACCCGACGACGCGGCCGCCGCCGTCCCTCAGCAGGTCCGTCACGACAGTGGCGGGCACTACGAAGGCGCCCCTGGATTTGGCCTGCTCCGCAAACCATCGGTCGAATTTCGCCCTGCCCACGGTAAAGCTGTTGAACTTGAGCGTCTCCTCAAAAACCCGGTCGCGGAAGCTCACGGCGTAGCCGCCGTCTGCGGAGAGGTACCAGGCCTGCGACTCGACGATGTTCCGCTCGATAGGACAATTCCTCTCCGCGAAGTCGGGCACGATCCGGGCGAGGTCGTGCCCATAGAGTACGCCTCCCGACATGTTCTTGGCGCCCGGGTACTCCCCGCGCTCGAAGACAACGGTTTTCACACCCTTTTCGGCGAGGATGGCTGCGGCCGAGCTGCCTGCCGGACCCGCTCCCACGACCGCGACGTCGAACTGCTCTCCCATGTGTGCTAAGCCCCCCTCGTCTCCCATTTCATTCTTCGCTCCAGCTCATCGATCAAAAGGGGCACCACGTTCTTGTAGTCCCCGATGATGCCCACGTCGGCGACGCTGAATATCGGCGCCTGGGGGTCCGAGTTGATGGCGACGATCCGTTCGGAGCCCTGCATGCCGACGAGGTGCTGGACCGCGCCCGAGACGCCGATGGCAACGTAGAGCTTCGGGGCGACGGTCTTTCCCGTTTGGCCGACCTGGCGCTCATAGGGCAGCAGGCCCGACTCGACGACGGGCCTGGAGCAGGCGATCATCCCGCCAAGGAGGTCGGCGAGCCGCTGGAACATGGGCATCGATTCCGCGTCGCATGCCCCTTTTCCCGCAACGATGAGGGCGGGGAACCGGGTGATGTCGACGAGACCCCCGGCGGCAGCGTCCCTGACAAGCTCGACGACGGACGGGAGCTCGCCCGCCGGCGGCTCGAACGGATGATGGGATGCTCCCCTTCCTTTCCGCGTCCTTTTCGGGGAATTTGAAGACTTTCGGCCTCACCGTGCTCATCTGCGGCCGGTGGCGCTCGCAAAAGATGGTCGCCATGATGTTGCCGCCAAAAGTGGGCCTCGTCATGAGGAGGATACGCTTCTCCTCATCGATGTCGAGGCCCGTGCAGTCGGCGGTCAGTCCCGTCTCCAGGATGGTCGCCACGACGCCCGAGAGATCGCGACCCGCCAGCGTTGCGCCCATGAGCAGTATCTCGGGCTTCACAGTGGCGCAGAGATCGCTCACCGCCTTTCCGTAGGATCGGGGGAGGTAGGTTTCGAGCAGGGGATCGTCGACCACGTGCACGTCGTCACAGCCGTACGCGAGGGCCTGCCGGGCGACCTCCTCCACCTCGCGGCCCACCACGAAGCCGAGCACCGTCGTCCCCAGCTTCCCGGCGAGGTCCCTCGCCTTCCCCACGAGTTCCCATGAGACGCTCGCGCCCCGGCCTTCCAAGACCTCCACGAAGACGGCCACCCCCTCGTATCCGGGGACGCCCGCCGGCGTCTCCGCCTTCTTTTTCCTGACCGCCCTGGGCCTCTTTCTCTCGAACTTTATCGACTCGACAGGACAGACGTCGGCGCACTTGCCGCAGCCGATGCAGGCGTCAGGATCGATGCGGGCAACCCCGTCGATTATCTCGATGGCGCCGACCGGGCAGATCCCGGCGCACAACTGGCAGCCGATGCACTTATCCGGAATTACCTCGGCGAGCTCGATCCCTTTTTTGTTCCCGGCCATCTCTCTTCTTTAGCGCTCCCAATGCTTCAGCAACTGCTCAGCGAACGCCGCGTCGTCAAGGAGGGCGGCCACGCACGCTTCTACCGCGTGCCGGGCGTCCTCGCGCGCATCGAAGCGGGGCCCGCCTTTCTTTAAGGGGGGAGAGAATATCCTCCTCACCCACGTGGGTGAACCCTTCAAACCGAGCCGCTCGGGCTCCGCCTGGAGGGATTCGGCATCCCATACCGCGACCGGGACACGTTGGGCGTCGATCAGGCGGGGAAGGGAGGCCCTCTTGACCTTCGTCAGCTCCAGCTCGACGGTGAGCACGGCGGGAAGGCAACCGATGATAACCTCGGAGCCGCCCTCCGCCTTTCGTCTCACCGTCACGCGGCCGCCTGTCTGATCGACCTGCCTGATCTCCGTGACGTAGGTAAATTGCGTGCACCCGAGGCGGGTGGCAATGCCCGGTCCCACTTGGGCGGTGTCGCCGTCGATGGCCTGTTTCCCGCATATGACGAGATCGATGGGACCCTCCTGTCGGAGCTTGTCGATTGCCCTGGAGAGGGTGTAGCTCGTGGCAAGGGTATCGGCGCCCGCGAAGGCCCGGTCCGAGAGCAGGACGGCCCTGTCTGCGCCAAGCGACAGCGCCTCCCTGAGCGCCTGCTCCGCCTGGGGCGGCCCCATGCTTATGGCGGTCACCGTCCCGCCGTATCTTCCTTTAAGGTCGACGGCTGCCTGCACTGCCACGAGGTCGTAGGGGTTCGTGATGGACTCGATCCCCGAGCGGATGAGCGTATTCGTCTCCGGGTCTATCTTCACGTCAGCGGTGTCGGGCACCTGTTTGATGCAGCAGACGAGGTTCACGTCGCCTCTTGCGATGGCACTCTCCTTTTCCGCGCCGCTTTTGGCGCGTCAGTAAGAATATAACGCGCTGCGGGCCTTTTTTCAGGCGGCGGGCGACTTTCGGATCAAATGCAGGTCGGCGGGAATCGCTGAACCACGCTCTCTTTTGTTGAAATAGTCCTTTGCGTATGATAGATTACGTCGGTATTATTACTCTTTGTCCATATGAATATCAGACAAATGTTAGAAGACAGGGAGGAGACAAACCTCTCGCCATACGCGCAGAAGAGCCGCCATACCAGGGGACGGATCAGGGAAGAAGTCCCCTGCGATATAAGGCCGGCGTTTCAGCACGACCGCGACAGGATTGTTCACTGCAAGGCCTTTCGCAGGCTGAAATATAAGACTCAGGTTTTCCTTTTCCCCTCGGACGACCACTATCGGACCCGCCTTACCCATACCCTCGAAGTTTCTCAGATTGGGAGGACGATCGCCAAATCACTTTGTTTGAACGAGGACCTCGTCGAAGCCATAGCATTAGGCCATGATCTCGGCCATACGCCGTTCGGTCACGCAGGGGAGGCGACATTGGACAGGCTCCATCCGGGCGGCTTCCGCCATAACGAGCAGAGTTTGAGAGTGGTCGACATCCTCGAAAGGGAAGGACAGGGCCTGAATCTGACCATAGAAGTCAGGGATGGGATTCTGAAACATTCGAAAGGCCGGGGCGCGATCGTGATCACGGAGGAGGCGGACAAACCCCTGACCAGAGAGGCGGAGGTCGTCAGGGTCGCAGATGTGATTGCCTATATCAACCACGACATCGATGACGCGATAAGGGGCAGCGTGATGACGCTCGATGACCTGCCCGGCAGGTGCCGGAGCGTCCTCGGTGATACCCATTCCCAGAGAATAGACCGCATGGTGCGGGCGGTACTGGGGGAGACACTGAAGACGGGCGGCTTATCCATCGAGGAGGAGATTGAAGCGTGCATGATCGAGCTTCGGGATTTTCTCTACGAGCGCGTCTACGAGAACAACACAGTCCATGAGGACTTCGAGAAGTGTTCGAAGATTATCGAGGACATTTACCATTGCTTCGTGGAGAGGCCGGACGTTTTTCTCGAAGAGGCCGGGTATGCGTCGTTCTATGCACCGCCTTCCACCTGCGTCTGCGATTATATCGCGGGGATGACCGATCGCTATGCCTTTAATCTCTTCGAGAAGATATTCCTTCCCATGCCTTGGAAAATGCCCGCTTAGGGGGAGTCAGACAATGAGAAGAACAATAGTCGTTGCGGACAGGGACGAGAAGCTGCAGCAAGGCTTTATGACCATATTCTCGAAGGAACACTACGAGATCCTTTACGCGCCGAACGGGAAGGAGGTTGAAAAGATCGCGGCCAGATTGAGCCCCGATATCTACCTCGTCAACGTCAACCTTCCGAAGATGAACGGCATCGAGGTCCATAAGAAGCTGCAGAAACAGGGGTACCTTGACAAGGCAAGCTTTTTCTTCCTCAAAGACGAGGCCGATACCACCGAGCTTTTGGGGTATCAGGTCGACGGCGTCATAGAGAAACCGGTCAATTTTTTCAGGGTCTATGAGACTATCACGAGCGAGGACGACGTGATCGAATTGACCGACCTCGTGGAGGAAAAAGAAGAGACTCTCCGGCCGCAGGTCGAAGAACAGCCAACCGAAACTACCGCACCCGGTCCGTGCCAGGCCGGAGCAGCGGAAGAATCCGCCGGGGTGGAGACAAAAGCGGCCGCACCCGAAGAGGTGGAAAAGACAAAAGCGGCCGTACCCGAAGAGATAGAGCTGCAGACCATGATCGGAAGGCGGCTGAGACAGGCGATGGATGATACCGTCCGCGACAATGCCGTCTGCTTCCCGGAGATGAAAGGTGCTGTTGACGCCGGTGCTCCTCAATCGGAGCTTGAGCAGCAGTTCAAGGCAGTGCTCAACCAGGCCATGGAAGAGGCGGCACAAAAGCTTTCCAGCCGGCTCGCCCCTATCCTGACCCGGTACGTCGAAGATTATGTCACGCAGATGCTTTTGGAGATCGCTGAAAAAGTGATCAGGGAAGAGATCGACAAATTATTGAAGGAGTCCATCGCGTGATAGACAAGGTCTACGATCCGAAGCAGGTGGAGCAGAAATGGTACCGTTTATGGATGGAAAAGGGCTATTTCACCGCAGAGGGCGTTTCAGCGAAACCGCCTTTCTCTATTGTGATACCGCCGCCCAACGTGACGGGCGTTCTGCACATGGGCCATGCCCTCAATAACACCCTTCAGGATGTCGTGGTGCGCTTCAAGAGAATGTCCGGCTTTAACACGCTCTGGCTGCCCGGCACCGACCACGCGGGCATAGCCACGCAGAATGTGGTTGAGAGGGATCTCGCCAAAGAGGGGGCCTCCGCGGAAAGCATAGGGAGGGACGAGTTTATAAAGAGAGTGTGGGAATGGAAGGAGAAATCGGGCGGCCTTATCATCGAGCAACTGATGCGGCTTGGCGCTTCCTGTGATTGGTCGCGCCAGCGGTTTACCATGGACGAAGGCCTGAGCCGTGCCGTGCGGGAGGTATTTGTCAGGCTCTATGAAGAAGGGCTCATTTACCGGGGCAACTATATCATCAACTGGTGCCCCCGGTGTAAGACCGCTCTTTCCGACGTGGAAGTGGAACACGAAGAGACAAAGGGACATCTCTATTACATCAAATACCCCATTGCCGGAAGCGGTGGCTTCCTCACGGTCGCCACGACGAGACCCGAAACCATGCTGGGGGATGCGGCCGTGGCCGTGAACCCGGCAGACCCAAGGTACGCATCGCTGATCGGGAAAGAGGTTACCCTGCCCCTTGTCCACAAAAAGATCCCTGTAATCGGCGATGCTTACGTCGACATGGCCTTTGGGACAGGCGCGCTCAAAATAACTCCGGGCCATGACTTCAACGACTTCGAGATCGGCAAAAAGCATCGTCTCGGGGTAGTGAAGGTTATCGATGACGGCGGCCGAATGAACGAGCATGCATTGCAGTATTGCGGGATGGACCGGTTTGAGGCGAGGGAGCGTATGGTCGAAGACCTTCGGGCGGACGGTCTGCTCGAAAAAATAGAGGACTACCCGCTCATAATTGGAAGATGCTACCGCTGCAAGACGATCGTGGAGCCCATCGTCTCGCTCCAGTGGTTCGTGCGCATGAAACCTTTGGCGGCAGCCGCGATTGAAGCGGTGCGCAACCACCGTGTGACGATCATCCCCGAGATGTGGGAAAAGGTCTACTTCGACTGGATGGAGAACATCAAGGACTGGTGTATATCGCGCCAGATCTGGTGGGGACACCGTATCCCGGTCTGGTACTGCGACACATGCAACGAATCTTACGTGTCGCGGCAGGACGTGACAGCCTGCCCGAGATGCGCAAGCCCGGCAAGGCAGGAATCGGACGTGCTCGACACCTGGTTCTCATCGGGCCTGTGGCCCTTTTCAACGCTCGGCTGGCCCGATGAGACCTGCGATCTCAAAACCTTCTATCCTACTTCCCTGCTGGTAACGGGCTTCGATATACTCTTCTTCTGGGTTGCCCGGATGATCATGATGGGGCTCCACTTCATGGGCGGCGTGCCGTTCAGACACGTGTATATCCACGCCCTTGTGAGGGACGCCGCAGGCAAGAAGATGAGCAAATCAAAGGGGAACGTGATCGACCCGCTCCTCATGATCGACCGGTACGGCACCGATGCCTTCCGGTTCACCTTCGCCATGCTGGCCGCCCAGGGAAGGGATGTACTTCTCTCGGAGGAGCGCATCGAGGGAAGCAGGAACTTCGTCAACAAGGTCTGGAATGCCGCCCGCCTCACCGTCTCTTTGCTTGAGAATGCGACGTTCTCACCGATGCACGCTCCGTCCGCCTTTCTCCCTGATAAATGGATCAGATCGCGCCTCCAGCGGGTGATAAAGGAGGTATCCGAGGCAATCGACGCCTATCGGTTTAGCGATGCAGCCCACAGCCTCTACAGCTTTACCTGGCACGAATTCTGCGACTGGTACCTAGAGTTGATAAAACCGAACCTTTACGGCAAGGTGACGGCCTTCGACGGAGGGTCCACCGCGTCCACTCTCTGCTCGACCCTTATCACTACGCTCAAGCTGCTCCACCCCTTCATGCCCTTTGTGACCGAGGAGATCTACCAGAGGCTGCCCTACACGCACGATGAGAGCATCATGATCTCGGCTTTCCCGCTGGTCGAGCCGGGTGAAGTGGATGAGAGAAGCGAGGCCCAGATGGGCATGATCATGGGCATCATCGACACGGTGAGGAATATACGGGGCGAGATGGGCTTTCCCCCGGGCGCGAAGATCGAGGTACTGATCCGGGCAAACGGCCACCGGCCTCTTCTCGATGTCTACGGGTATTACATCAAGGAGCTGGCGCGGGTCTCGGACATTGCCTATGTGACCGGTGAGGCGCCGAAGAGGGCTGCCCTGGGCATATGTAAAGACGTCGAGGTATTCGTCCCCATCCGGGACATCGAGGTCATCAACCGGGAAAGGGCAAGGGTGGAGAAGGAGCTTAGCCGGATCGCTGGAGAGATCGACCGGGCTTTCAATAAAATAAACAACAGGGCCTTCAGGGAAAAAGCACCCGATGCCATACTGGCAAAAGAAAAAGCAACGTTCGAAGAGCTCCGTGTGAGGCGGGAAAAGCTGCTTGCGAGCAAGGGGATGCTGGAAGAGCTTTTGAGGAGTTGATGGCGCTCGATTTTTCGATTGTCGATAGCTTCGTCGCCGAATACGGCGCGATCATGCATGATAAGACGCTGCTGCGCCACGACCGCTACAATATCCTGGTCCGGCTCAGGGAAACGCTGTGGGAGGCCCTGAGAAAGAGTGAGCGCTTCGAGTCCGAGTTTCTGAGGGTCCTTGAGTTTATCGACGCTACACCGGACTTCAGCGCGTTGCGGAACTGCCATCTTGTCTCGGTGGCGGGCATAAGGATCTATTTTGAAGAGGAACAGGCGATCGCCGATGTGCATGATCTCTTCCGTATTGTAAGAGACCGGCTGACAATACGGGCCCTCACGCTGGTGGAGGAAGAGATGGCGGCCGCCGGCTTTGGACCGGCGCCCTCGGGCTATTGCTGGATCGGTCTCGGCAGCGAGGGCCGGGACGAGCAGACGTTCGTGACCGATCAGGATAATATGCTTGTCTACAACGCCGGGCGAGAGACCACGATAACCGGCGACCTGAAGAGACGGTTTATCGGGCAGGGCGGGCTGGATGATGCGCCCTCCTCCGACCTCCTTGGATACTACTATCAGGAATTTAGCAGACGCGTCACGGAAAGGCTTCACGAGGCAGGGTTCGAGAAATGCAAAGGGGGCATCATGCCTTCCAATGAAAAGTGGCGCGGCTCTGAAGAGGCCTGGAAGGCCAGGATCGAGGAAACCCTTACCCGGGGGGAAGGCGCGTTGGAGCTTCTCGACCTCATCATTCTCACCGATGCCCGCGTGATCCATGGCGACCTGATGCAATTCAGGCCGCTTCTCGATCATTTTTTCTCCCTCTTGAAAGAGAACAGGCGCGTCATGAAGCAAATCACGGAAGCCTCCGTCATGATGCCCACCGCCCTCGGGTTCTTCAATAAGTTCAAGGTGGAGACAAGCGGCGACTACAAGGGCACATTCAATCTGAAGGTCCTTGGATGGTCGCCCCTCGTGATGTCCGTCCGGGCTCTTTCCCTCGCTGAAGGACTGCACGAGACAAACACCCTGAAAAGGATCAAGCGGATCAGGGAGATGAATATGATGACAAAGGAAATGGCGGATGACCTCATAGAGGCATACCTTCTGTTTGCCCGTTTTCGCATCGTGAACCAGCTTAGCCACACGGGCCCGGGCAGTATGAACTATGTCGATCCCGCGAGCCTGAACTCTGAGGAGATGGGGAAACTTCGCAGGGCGATGAAGACGGTCGAAACATTCCAGAAGTATCTGCACGAGATGGTGCTGTTCGGCCAACCATTCTAAGGGGGGAAGATGAAGGTTGTGGAGGTGATGAACAAAAGTGTGGTAACGTGCCATCCCATGGAAAAGCTTGGGGTTATCGTGAACAAACTCGATTTGTTCCATATTTCGGGGATGCCTGTGGTGGAAAAAGGTATGCTCGTAGGCGTCATATCCCGGACGGATATCCTGAAAGGATTCGAATCGGGAACACTTCGGGACCTTATGGTGCAGGACGTGATGACGAAAGAGGTCGTCTGTGTCGCATCGGCCGATCTCGCCGTCAACGTGGCAAGAATCATGAGTGAAAAAGGCATCAACAGGGTACCGGTCGTCGATAATGACAAACTTGTAGGTATAGTGACGAGAGGAGATATTATAAAAGCGGCGGCCGCGTGCGAATGAGGTGGATATGAAAATAACGGGAAGGGTAGTGGAATACGTCGCACATCTGGCCAGGCTGGAGCTCGGGCCTGAAGAGATCGACCTGTACACGCAGCAATTGGACCGGATCCTCGCGTATATGGACCAGCTCAATTCACTCGATACGACAGGAATAGAGCCGACGACCCATGCGATCCCCCTTGTCAATGTGTTCAGGGAAGATACGGTGCAGCTTAACTTTCAGGTGGAGGAGGCCGTCGGTAATGCACCGGCACGCGTTGGCCCCTTCTTCAAGGTTCCGCCCATCATAGAAACCGACTAGGAGACGGCATGGAAGAGCTTTTGCAAAAAAGCATAGCGGAAACGAGGGGTCTTCTGAAGAGCGGGGAGATCACCTCTGTTGAATTGACCCGCTTCTATCTGGACAGGATAAAAAAATACGACGGCCTTACCCGGTGCTACATCAGGCTCACAGAAAAGATGGCGCTCGAAAAGGCTGCGGAGGCCGACAAAAGGATTCGCGCCCACAGCGACGGCGAGCTTACGGGCATTCCTTTCGGCATGAAGGACATCCTTTGCACCAAAGGGGTCGAGACCACATGCGCTTCCCAGATCCTTAAGGGTTTCGTTCCGCCCTATGATGCGACGGTTATAAAGAAACTGGACGAGAGCGGCTACATCCACCTTGGCAGGATTAATATGGATGAATTTGCCATGGGTTCCTCCACCGAGAATTCCTCTTTTCAGGTCACGAAGAACCCGTGGGACCTGAGCCGTATACCGGGTGGGTCAAGCGGGGGATCCGCGGCAGCGGTGGTAGCCGGTCTTTGCGCTGCAGCCCTTGGGACCGACACAGGCGGCTCCATCAGACAGCCGGCAGGGCTATGCGGTGCGGTAGGACTGAAGCCCACCTACGGGAGGGTGTCGCGGTACGGTCTGGTCGCCTTTGCCTCATCCCTTGACCAGATAGGACCAATTGCGAAAAATGTGGCGGACTGCGCCGTCGTGCTGAAAGCGATCGCGGGTCACGATCCTATGGATTCCACTTCCATACCGCAGCCGGTTCCCGATTATGCCGGCGCTCTCGGCAAGGAGATCAGGGGCTTAAGGATCGGTATGCCGAAAGAGTATTTTATCGAAGGCATGGAACAGGAGGTCAAAACAGCGGTTGAGGGGTCGATCAAGACCTTCGAGGGGCTCGGGGCGGCAATAGTACCCATCTCCCTGCCCCATACCGAATTTGCGGTCGCCGCCTACTACATCATCTGTACGGCCGAAGCCTCCTCGAATCTCGCCCGGTACGACGGGGTAAAATATGGTATGCGGGTGGACGGAAAAGACATTATCGACATGTACAAGCAGACACGGTCGCGCGGCTTCGGAAAAGAGGTCAAGAGGCGGATCATCCTCGGCACGTACGTCCTGTCCTCAGGTTACTACGACGCGTATTACAGGAAGGCCGGCCAGGTGAGAACCCTGATAAGGCGCGATTTCGACAAGGCTTTTGAGCAGTGCGACGTGATCGTCACACCGGTCTCGCCTACTACCGCCTTTAAGATCGGTGAAAAGACCGAAGACCCGCTCACTATGTATCTGTCGGATATATTCACTATCCCGGTCAATCTCGCGGGTCTGCCCGCCATTTCTCTGCCCTGCGGCTTTGACGACAAGGGATTGCCTATCGGCCTGCAGATCATCGGGAAGCCTCTCGACGAAATGCTTCTCCTGCAAACAGCCTTTCTCCTGGAGACAGAGAAAAAGCTGAAAAAACGCCCCGATATGTTCGCGTGACCATGGATACCCTTGACCCGCAACGCTTTCTCTCCGCTCTTCTGCACATGGGTATCGACCGGTACGTCTCGGGCGGTCAGGAAGAGCCGACCCTCACCGGCCTGAAGGCGAAAGTAGGCAGGTGCACCCGCTGCGAGTTGAGCCGCAGCCGGAAGTCGGTGGTCTTCGGCGAGGGCAGCGAACGGGCCCGAGTGGTCTTCGTCGGTGAAGCGCCGGGCGAGGAAGAAGATCGCCAGGGAAGGCCCTTTGTCGGCAGGGCAGGCAAGCTGCTCGACCAGATGATCGAAAGGATAGGCCTCAACCGGAAAGATGTCTTCATCTGCAATGTCCTCAAGTGCAGGCCGCCCAATAACCGGGACCCTGAAGCCCGGGAGGTGGAGGTCTGCAAAGGCTATCTTGTTGCGCAGCTTGCGCTGATAAAGCCGCGGCTCATCTGCACCCTTGGAAAACACGCCTACAATACACTCATGGGGGTGGACGCGAGGATTACAAAAGTGCGAGGCTTTTTTACCTCGTATAAGGGCACGAAGCTCCTGCCCACCTATCACCCCTCCTACCTGCTCAGGAACCAGGGAGCGATAAAAGAGGCGTACGAAGATATGGAAAAGGTGAAGAGCCTCCTTGCCGAGAGCAGCGCCTAAAAGGAAAGTATTGAAAAAGGTTGCGTACGGGAGATAGACTAGCGCAAGGGGCGCGCCCGGGACGCACAAAGAAGCTGACGTTTCACGTGTGACAAGGAGAGAAGCGAATGTTCGGTTTCAATAAGAAGAGGCGGGCACGGAGCGTGGAGGAATTTCTCAGGGACCAGGATGCGGAAACCCCTTCGGTGCATAGCAGTGCGGCAGACAATGAAACGGGTGCCCCGAAGACGAAGAGGTGGTTTGTCGCGCCGACGATCGTAGCCGGCGGTCTCGTCGTGCTGCTTTTCGTCGCCTTCGTAAAGATCGACGGTCTTAAATCCGATATCGCTCAGTTGAGGCTTGAGTCGAACAAAGAATCGGTGGAAACCCTCAAAGCACAGGTAGCTGCGCTTGGCTCAAAGGTCGAGAACGCGGACGCGGAGGCTGTGCAGCTCAAGGCGAACATAGCCCGGTTGGAAAAAGACCTCGGCGCAATGAAGCTGATGGACGTGCAGAGGCGGCAGGCAGAGGCTGCTGCAAAGAAAAAGGCCGTCGACAAGAAAAAACCTGTAAAGCCCACCAGACGGAGCATATAACGGCCTTACTCGTTGGCCGCCCTTCTTACGGGCCGCCCAGGCTCCTGAGCTTTGAGTGCTTCTTCATAGGCTTCAAGCACTTTTGCCTCTATCTTCCGCCTTGTCTCATAGTTCAAGGGATGGGCTAAATCTCTGTAGGTGCCGTCCTTCATTTTTTTGCTCGGCATTGCGACAACGGTCTTCCCGCCCATCTCGATCACTTTGAGATCTCTCACGATAAAGGCTCCGTCAAGCACGATGGACGCGTAGGCCCTTACATGCTCTTCACCGGTCAGGTAGATACGGACTTCGGTAATCTCCATTTCCCTCATGCCCCCCTGCCATATAGGTATTCGATAGGATAGACGCCTTGCCGTTTCCAATGGACCCTTTCTCCGACCGTAAACAGCACGAGCGTATGAAAACTTTCCACTCAGTGTAAGTTTTTCAGACGCCTTAAGATCACGCCCCGGCTGCCGCCGCTTGTCCGCTTTTTCCTTATTTTCCGAGGTCTCGCGGCCAAAAGCCGATGGCCGTCAAACCCTCTTGCAACGATCTTACGCAGGACATATTGCAGGTTCCATACCCTGTTGTTTGTTTCCCGGAGCCGGCAATTCCACTTCCCCTCGCTGCCCTGCTCTTGCGACGCTGCCGCTCTTTTCCGCGCGTTTGACAGGTCGCCTTTGTCATGGTACTATAGCGGTCGCATGAAGGAGCCATACGACAGGCAGAAGGACGTTTTTGTCATGCTCGGCGTAATCCACGGGGACAGGGATGGCAGGGCCCTCCTGGACAAGTGGCTGGAATCTGCCGGACCCGATATGGTTACCCTTGAATTCTCGCATTACGGACTCAATTTCAGGCGGGCGAGGGGCGGTGATCTCAGACAAAAGGCGGGCGAAGCAATAGATGAATTACGGGCAGAAGGCTTACGCATCGAGGAGGATGCCATCGACGCCCTCTTTTCCTACATTGACTTTCCGTTGGAATTCACAGCCGCGTCCGACTACTGCGACAGGCGCGGTGCGCGCCTTTTTCTCGTCGATATGGACCGGTTCTCCTCGGTAAACCTCAGCCGGATGGATGAGTTGATTGCAAAGGAAAACCTGCGGATCCTCCTGCGGTCCGATCAGTGCAAGGGGGGTCGCCAAAAGGCGATGGCGCGACTCTTTTTAGAGAAGGGCATAAAGGCTTTTCCCTATACCGGAGAAATGCATCTGCGGGATCGGCATATGAGCGCGAGGATCGGGCATCTGATGGGGCGTCACGCCCCATCGCGGTTGGTCCACATCTGCGGGTGGCAGCACCTTTGCGATCCCTTCGGTCTTTACAGCGCCCTTTACCCGAAAAAGGCATTCATTTATGATAAAGCTCTTTGTGTTTGAGCATTATTGGGGCTCAGCGCCCCCTCCACCGGCGGAGCCACGACCCGCTTCGCACAGGCGGGGTACCCAGCTCCATATTGCTTTGCTGGGTCGCACCTGGCCTCCCCCCTCAGCTCGCTTCGCTCGATTATTGCCTCCCCCCTCATAAAAGGGAAGGAGCATTGCACATCTATTATGATAAAGCTCTTCGTGTTTGAGCATTATTGGGGCTCAGCGCCCCCTCCACCGGCAAAGCCGGCGGAGCCTCCCCCCTCATAAAAGGGAAGGAGCATTGCACATCTATTATGATAAAGCTCTTCGTGTTTGATTTAGGGAACGTGATTCTCCCGTTTGACAACCGGCAGATCGCTGAAAAACTGTACGCCCGGTCGGAAGCAAAGGCCCTTTGCTCCTCTGCCGACATTTTCCGGTATCTTTTTGATCTTTGCAGCGGTGCCGTCAACCCTTATGAAGAGGGACTCTCTTCGTCTTTAGAGTTTTTTCTGGATGTGCGAGACCGCTACAAACTGGCGCTGGATTTCGAAGAGTTTAAGGATATATGGAACAATATCTTCCAGGATAACCTTGAGGTAAACGAAATAATCGTCTACCTCAAGGCGAAGGGTATCCCCCTGTTCCTTCTCAGTAATACGAATGAGCTTCATTTCACACACGTTATAGCACGTTATCCTATTATTCACCTCATGGACGAGTGGATACTCTCTTTCGAGGTAGGCGCGAAAAAGCCGAAAAGGCGCATATACGACGCCATATTCGAGAAGCTGGACGTGAAAAAGGACGAGGTCTTCTATATCGACGACACGGAGGAGTACGTGGAGTACGCCAGAAGCATGGGTATAAGGGGGCTCGTCTTCAGAGAGACGGCCGATCTGTGGAAAGCGATAGAGGTCAATCGTCTGTGATACCCTATCCGCATATCGCTCCGGAAATATTCAGGATAGGTCCTTTTGCCGTCCGTTGGTACGGCATGATGTATGTCCTGGGCTTCGGCTCGTCCTATTTTCTCGTGCTTTATCAGCTCAAGAACTCCAAAAATTGTATAACCAAGGCGCAGATCGACGATATCTACTTCTATCTGGTTCTGGGGTTGCTCGCCGGCGCCCGTCTGGGCTATGTGCTCTTTTACAACCTCGCCTTCTACCAGGCCCACCCCCTGGAGGTATTTGTGCTGTGGCACGGCGGCATGTCCTTCCATGGCGGGGCCCTCGGCACCTTCGTGATGGGGTACTGGGCCATGAAACGGCGGGGTCTTTCCTTCCTGCCAATGGCGGACCTCATCATCCCTGGCGCTCCAATCGGGATATTTTTCGGCAGGATGGGGAATTTTATCAACGGTGAGCTTTACGGAAAACCGGCACACGTGCCTTGGGCCATGGTTTTCCCCGATGGGGGGAACGTGGGAAGGCACCCTTCCCAACTCTACGAGGCTCTGCTGGAAGGGCTTCTTCTTTTCGTCATTTTGTGGATTTATCGGAACAGGAAGAAACGAGACGGGGATGTTTTTGCGGTCTTTCTCATATGCTACGCCCTCTCCCGCATCTTCTGCGAATTCTTCAGGGAGCCCGATCCGCAGGTAGGCTACATCCTCGGCGTCTTTAGCATGGGGCAGTTGTTGAGCGTGGCCATGCTCGTCGTCGGGCTTATGCTCAAGTTTGTTTTTTTGCCACGGTATGACCGCGGCCGGCCCTGACGATTGCTGGTAGGGCCGGCCGGGTTAATTTCGCGCCATGCACCTGTATCTCGGGGCCGCAACATCCTCACGTTTGCCACCCAGCCAAGGCAATATGGAGGCTGGTGCGACCCAGCAAAGCAATATGGAGCTGGGTGCCCCGCCTATGGCCCATGTACGCTCCGGCGAGCGGCCCCTCCCATGTTGCAAAATCCAGGTCGGTTTGCCGGGTACCCCCGAAGAACCACTTGGCGCAAGAAGGAACCAGAAGGGACGGGGGTGGTACTATCATCGAAATTCCCTCCGGCCGGAAAAGAACCTTATTTAGTACACCTGCCAAACAAATACCCCTGCCCTATCAGCGAGATACTGCATTACGACTAGAAAGCAACAAACCGATGCCCTCTGCAATTCTGTCAAACGAAAATGGGCCTGGGTGTGGAGTACAGGAAATACCTTAGCTTATCGAAGATAGCCGAGGAATCGCTACTCTTCTCATCAAAAACACCGACTAGAGAAAAAACATACAATTGGGGGAAAGCGAGAGTGAAGAAAATGCTGAAAAGTGGGGGAGGGAGTAGGATTCGAACCTATTTCCCTCCCTTACTGATGCGGAGATACGGCTATGAAGGCACAGACTATGCCGTGAGCTGATGGGCAGACTTCGAGCTCGCTTTCGTTTGAAGTTACTTCTCTTTCTTTCTCTCCATAAATTTTTTCTTATAGGCCATGGCTTCATCTGTTCCCCAGTAAAGGCGTACGGCTGCGGCCGACAAGGTCTCGAATCCGAATACATGATCCGTATCCGAATTAAATGCTGCCTTTAAGAATTTTATGGCAGTGGGACTCATTTCCTTGATCTCGCTGCACCACTTTTCTGTCTCACTATCCAATTCCGACAAAGGAACAATCTTGTTGATTAGTCCCATCTCCAACGCTTCCTGAGCGTTGTACGTCCTGCACAAAAACCAAATTTCCCTCGCCTTTTTCTCTCCCACGACCCTTGCGAGATATGCGGCCCCGAAACCAGCGTCGAAGCTCCCAACCCTAGGGCCGGCCTGTCCGAACCTCGCGGTATCTGCCGCTATAGAAAGATCGCAAATGACGTGAAGTATGTGGCCTCCCCCAATGGCCCACCCATTCACGGCAGCGATCACCGGTTTGGAAATTGATCTGATCATGTGGTGTACCCTTGTGTGCCAGTAATCCATCTCCCTGTCGTAGCCCCCCTCTTTAGACTCCCCCTGATCTCCTCCGGTGCAGAAGGCTTTATCACCAGCCCCTCTCAACACAACTACACGCACATTTTTATCCAGCTCCGCGTTTTCTAAGGCAAGACATAATTCCTTTAGCGTATTTGTTGTGAAAGCATTGTACTGTTTGGGCCTATTGAATATGATCCAGACCGAGCCATCACGTGTCTCATACACTATATCTTTGAATTCCATTCCTTATCCCTCCGACTCTTCCTGGTAGCAGGTGTATCTCCGTCAAGCAACATCGCTTAACCTCAAGTCTTTTACGGCCTTTTCCCTCAGTTTGAACTTCTGTACTTTGCCTTGCGGGTTTAGAGGAAACTCTTCTACGAAGAACACGTAACGGGGCACCTTTATGTCCGCAATATTGCCCCTGCAAAAGGCGACAATCTCCTCAGCGGTGGTTGTTTCCCCCTTCTTCAGCCTGACAAACGCCGCCGCCACATCCCCCAATCTCTTGTCGGGCACACCCACAACGGCCACGCTTCCGACTTTCGGGTGCTTCAGCAAGTAGTTTTCGATTTCGGGCGGGGAGACGTTGAAACCACCTACGGTAAACATCTCTTTCACCCTTCCCGTAAGGTAGAGATAACCATCTGCATCCAATTTTCCCAGGTCTCCGCTGTGCAGCCACCCATCCTTAATGGTTTCTGCCGTAAGGTCAGGCTTCTTATAATAGCCCTTCATGTGCTGGCTGCCCGGAAATACTTCCCTCGTGCAGATCTCCCCTTCTACTCCTGGTGGCACCGCTTCTCCTGTCTTCGGATCGAGGATGGCAAGCTCGCAGTGGGGCATCGGCAAGCCTACCGATTTCTCCACGTGCTCGGGCGTGTCACCGTAAGGCACCCACGTGCTGAGCCCGGATGCTTCCGACAGACCGTAGATGTTCATAAGATAAAGACCCAGCTTATCCTTGGCCATTTGAATCAATGTCTGCGGAACCACGGCACCTGCGGCCGTTATCCTTTTTAGTGATCTCAGGTTATACTGGTCGAAATGTGGATGATTCACTATATCAAGGAGCATGGTGGGCACGAATATGCAATTCGTTATTTGTTCTCGCTGTATTATTTCCATCGTTTCTTCAGGATCGAACCTACTTGGCGCAACCACAAGGGTTCCACCCGAAAGGAGCGGAAGCGTATGGTTCCACAAGCCGATATTGCCGAAAAGAGGCATAAGGTTCAGATACCTGCTCTCAGCCGTCAAATCGTAGAGTTTGCTCGATATTGCGCAATAGGCTACGTTACAACTGCTGGGCGTGACGTTGCCTTTGGGGAAGCCCGTCGTGCCGGAGGTGTAGATTATGTGGATTATATCGTGGGGCCCGACCGTGGCGCTCAGATCCCCATCCTTCACCTTCTGGCCTACCTCAATAATTTCGGCTATCGAATAGAAAAGAGGCAGCTCCTGCTCGTCCGCAAGCACAACCTTTTTCAGAGCTGGAAAATCGGGAGATGCTATCTCCCCCTTTCCCTTTTTCGCCTTTAGTTCTGGCATGAGTGCAAAAAGGATTTCGAGGGCCTCTATTTTGCCAGCTAGGTTCCGTTCCATGACAAGCACTTCAGTATCGCTCTGCCCGAGAACGTATTTCATCTCCTCCGCTCTGTACCGGGTATGGAAAGGAACCATTATGGCGCCGAGTTTGTATAGTGCCAAACGGGTGAAAACCCATTCAGGCCTGTTGGTCATCCAGAGACCGACGTGCGTGCCCTTCCTGACTCCGAGCGCGTAAAGGCCTTTGGCAATCTGGTCCACTTTCTTCTTGTACTCCCCATAAGAGAAACGCGCCTTTGATTCCACAAAAACAAGTGCCTCTTTAGAAGCAAATTTGTCCGCCGTTTCTTCAAATATGTCGACCCACGTTTTGGTAAGCGCCAACTCCTTCCACCTGTCGCTAACCTCCAGCCTGTTTTTGGGATTCATGCTGCTCACCTCCTTTTCGCAAATTCTCCCTGGGGAAATGAGTAATTCTGTACTATCGGGGTTCCAGGAGGGGTGGCCTCGACTTCGACCTGCCTGCCGCATGACGGACAGTAGAACTCCCTGAAAACGCACCAATCTTTATCCGGCGCCATTCTGTCATCTGACTCCGGCCCCGGAAGCACCTCTTGGGCATCCCTTTCGTGCACGAGGCAAAAGTATTTGAAATTGTGCTCTATTTTGCCGTAGATGTGGCCGCATTCGTTGCAATAGGTCACTATGGTCCCGTCCTCCAATTGCCCCACGTTTACGTATAACGTCAATCCAAACAACTCCTTCTCGATTTTTTTGCCGTTGTCAATCGGCTTCGGGAACTCCTTGCTGAGCGCCTCTTCCTTCTTCAGTTGATCCCGGAAGGCCTCGCAGAAATCAGATGTCTCCTTCATGAAAGCGGATGCGACTCCCGGTAGGCCTCCATTCTTTCTTCTGTCTACCAGTTGCTTGAGGAATTCACCTCCCTGGATACCCTTTTCCAGCCTCTCCCTGATCTTTTGATTTCTCAAAGCCCGCGTCTTTTCCTGATCAATGGTAAGCGTATCGGGATCGATGGCAACCTGGTAGGCATTCCGTGCGACCTCTAATGTTGCATACCCGTTTCTGACATCCTTGACGATCATTTCCGGATCTCGTTCGAGCGGATCGCCCATTCCACCCCCGCCTATGCTCGAATGCATAATGATATCGCCCTCTTTTGAGATCCTCGCAGCGATACTGGGGGCCCCAGGGATATACTCGCCTTTCAGCATCTGTCTCACCTCATCAAAGTCATACGGGAGGGCCTCGCTTTTGCCTGCCTTTTCGAAGAAATCACTGTTGACGATCCTGTCTGAATAGACGCATGCCGAGGGATAACCGCCGAACAGCCCCTGATTCACCTGTATCTTCCCGCCGGTGCCGATGACGTAGGTGACGACGAAATTTGTACCGTGGACTAAGTCAACTGTTTTAACTCCGCTTCCACCCCGCCATTTGCCGAAACCGCCTGAATTGGCTCTGTGTTTGATAACCCAGTGCAAGACCGGCATGGTTACCTCTTCGCCTTCCGAATCGGCCGTGTAGTTCCAGGGGTTGAAATATTGTACGGACGAATCAATGCCGTCCCGTCCATATCGTCCGCCCATACCGGAGGCAGGCCACACGTTGGACAAAATATTGCCACACGGACGGCCATATTGGTCGATGCCGCCCCAAATCTCGCAGCAGACGACATTGTGTGCGGCTACCGTCTCTTCCTTTTGGCCCGAGGCGTAAAAGGCCCTGCTCAGACATTCGGTCAGCGCGTTGGTAAAGACCTGCGCTATTCCCACAGTCGCATACCCGACACTCTGGTTTGCATCCGCATTTAGTCTCGAGGCCGGAAGGATATCAAAATGGACTAGGTCCGAGATGGCCGAGTTCCACCGCGTGTCATAGATGAGCTGGACAAGCATTATGTAAAAGGCGCTCGCTTCGACAGCAGGGAAATATGCGTTGTTGTAACTGGGGGTCTGAGGGGAAACGACGTGACCCTTCACGTTGATCTCCCCGCCTTCTGTGATCTCCATTTCTATCTCGACAACCGCAAGCTTGTCTCCTCGCACCCCCACCGTATCATTGTAGACCCTCGCGGTATATTTTCCCGGTATGAACCTCTTTATCTTTGCGCGCGCCTGCTCCTTTGCATCAGCGAGCAGCTGCCGGCACGCGGCCTTGAAGAAGTCCTTGCCCACGTCATCAATCAGGTCCTTGATCCTTGTACGGACCCTTTCATTGGCTGCCACTCGGGCCTTGATATCGACCTCCATGGCGCGCGGCGTCCTCACTGATCTGAGGATCATCCCGAGCACGTCTCGCTGCATCTTACCCTTTTCAATCAGTTTTACCGCCGGCAAATGAAGCCCGTCGTGCCACGCCTCGGTCGCGCTGGGGCACATGCCTCCGGGTTCGATCCCGCCTGTCTCTGTCGTGTGTGAGATCGATGCGGTATAGCCGACCAGTTCGCCCTCATAAAACAGCGGGGCGACCAACCCGGTATCAGGCGCGTGCATACCTCCGATGTAGGCGTCGTTGTTTATGAAATGGTCCCCATCGTATATACCGATGCCCTCTGACTCATATTCACTGCTGTTCATGTACCGGATGACCCTCGTCACATTCATGATATGCATAAGGATACCGCAGGCAATCATGACCGCCTCGCCGGTCGGTAGGTAGAGGGCCTGCATTACCTCGCCTGCTTCTCTCGCTATCGTCGAGCCCGAAAGATATCTCAGGACCTCTTTCCCCTCTTCCATCGCCTGGTAGAGCCTGTTATAGAAGATCTCGTAGCTGACCGGGTCCAATTTTCCTGTTGCTCTCTCCATTTTGGCCTCCTTTTTAAGCCTGGGCCTGCAAATCGCTCCTCAGGCCGACATGTGTATGTTCATGTAGTCATCGATGGTTATTTTCCTTGCGGGCGGAAGAACCAGCGTAGTGTGAGAAGATTCGACGATCGCCGGGCCGTTTATTTCGTTCCCGTTACCCAGCAAGTTCCACTCATATACGGGAGTAGTAACAAATTCGCCGGCGAAGTAGACGTCCCGGCTACCCTTTTTTGCCCTGTCCGCGCTCGTCCCTGCATAAGGCGCTTTTACGAGCGTGGGCTTTGTCGTCGGTCCTATCGCTTCTACCGCAACGGTGACTATTTCCATACCCCCTCTTGGTACCATTGCTTCTCTTGAGTAGACCTTTTCATATTCATCCTCAAACGCCTGCAAGATGTTTCCGAAAGCCTCGCGGTTCGCGATTCTGGCTGCTGGCACTTTGACCCTCAGTTCCCAGAGCTGTCCACCATATCGCGCGAGAATCTCATACCTCAAGCTATACTCGCCATCCTTGAAGCCCTCCGCATGCATGTCTTCTTTCGCGGCTTTTTCCAGCGCATCGACCATCCCATTGTACCGTTGCAACGACCATTCGGGGATCGCCTCGAGTTTCAGCTCATCCTTTTTAAACCTGAGGGTGATGACGTCGAACGGGATTACAGGTATCAGTGCAAATGGAGACCCCTCGTGCCTGTGCCTTATGTCTGCCGTCGACGCACCGAAGGCGGAAAACACCGGAGCAGTGTTTGGCACTATTATCTCTTTGAAGTGCTTATCATAGGAATAACCGGCACAATGTGATGGGCCGGCACCGCCGAAGGCGAAAAGGGTGAACTGCGTCGGATCGAGCCCTCTGCTTGAAAGCGTTGTCGAAAGCGTGCTGCCCATTGTGGCGTCTATGATGCTTACGATACCTTGAGCTGCTTGATACACGTCCATGTTCATGGGTTTTGCAATCTTGTTCTCTATCGCTTCCACGGCAAGATCTCTGAACAGCTTCAGCTTACCCCCCAGGAAATACTCGGGATCAATCCTGTTTAACACCACGTCTGCGTCGGTGACAGTGGGTGCGGTGCCTCCTTTACCGTAGGAGACAGGGCCGGGATCGGCGCCCGCGCTCTGAGGACCAATCCTCAGCGTTCTGGTGATCTCGTCAACATAAGCTATGGTACCGCCCCCGGCCCCTATAGTTATGATCTCCATCATCGGGTTCGAAATCTCAAACCTGCCTACCTTGGGCTCTCGCAGATATTCGGCACCCCTTTTCCCGGAGATGGTGATATCAAAGCTCGTCCCTCCGACGTCTGACCCCATTGCATCTGTGAGCCCGTACACCTTTTTCAAGTACTCGACACCAGTCAGGCCGCCGACCGGGCCCGAATGTAACGTGTTGGCCGGTTTTACCACTTCGGCGCGGGATACGCCGCCCGCCGCTTGCAGCACCAGCAAGGGATACTTGTACCCCATCTCTTTCAAACGCCTTTCTATCTTCGAAAGCAATTCCCTCAGCGTCTTCCCTATGTAGAGGTCGATCTGGGTCGTCCTGAACCTAGGCTCCTCTCGAACTATGGGATTTACCTCGTGCGAGAGTGCTACGGGTAGGGCCGGGTACATTTCATTTATTATCTCCCGCACTCTCAGCTCATGTTTAGGATTGAGAAACGACCAGAGAAGGCCCACGGCAATGCCCTCGACGCTCTCTTTCTCCACAAGCTCTCCCACCATCGCCCTGACTTCTTCCTCATTGAGCGGAACGATGACCTTACCAAAGCAGTCGACCCTCTCCGCCACCCCTTTGGTTCTCGTCCTTTCGATCAAGTAGCGAGGCTTGTCCGCGTTTATTATATGCATCCCTGACACCAGATCCAAGCCTGCATTGCGAAATCTCATTATGTACGTTCTGTCCTCATGGCCTTTTGTCGTGAGGAATCCGAGATTCGGAGCGCCAGCGCCTGTAACGATCACGTTGGTGCCTTGCGTCGTGCCGTAGCCTATTACCCTGGCGTTCTGCAATACCTCTTCGAGCCTCAACTCGTCTCCAGCTGCTGCCTGGATACTTTGAAAAAAGCAGTCTTCCAGCCGCTCGGGCGTAGTTGGCGCTTTTCCCGTGAGCACCTTCCCCCCTTCCGTGACAATTACGCAGTCCGTGAATGTTCCACCCGTGTCGGTATAAATGAAATTGTGACCAGCACCCATTTTTTTTAAATCGGACATTTGTTGACCTCCTTTCTTGGTCGTTGAAAGGACCTCCGGCCCGAGCTAAAGCACTAAATGATTGCCAACGGAGGCTTTCTTTGTGATGTCGTCAATCCCTCTTCCCACTCTTGCTATTTATGCCGTAACTGGCCCATCTTTTCTTCACCCCCTCCATAGTCTCCCTGTCCGGGTACGCAACAACCGCGAATTTCTCGCCCCAGTATTCATCGGCGCGAGGTCTGTCGATGGGCTTCGTCGCATCGATGAGAAGTCTTATCCCCTTGTTCCCGCCAGGGCCTAGCCTGTCTTTTGGATGAACCACGGGGTCAAGGGCACTTATCCAGCCGGGGAATTGTATGATGTCTTTTGAGGGATCAACTCTGTAACCCAGCGCCCAGAAGACCTTGTTCAGATCGTAGATGTCGACGTCCTGGTCGCACACAAAGATGTTCTTGCACATCATATTCGAGAGGTGGGAGCTCCAGACGTTGGCCGCCACCTGGTGTACCTGACCGTAGTAACTGTTGTCGATCTGCACTATGAGATTCGCGTACGCGGTGCTCGGATCATTGTTCACACCGGTGACACCCGTCATCCTCTGGTCAAGTAAGTCCCATATCAAAGCGCTGTGGCTGACCGAACAGATCCGGTGGTCCTCATTTATCGGCATACCCTCCATAGTTCCCTGCAGAATAGGGTCATTTCTGAAAGTAATGCAGTTTACTTTGAATGGCGGTCTCAAGTTTTGTGGTCCGTAGTGTCCGGTGAATTCCCCGAATGGCCCACACGGAACGAACTTGGTTGGGTCAGTGATCACTTCGCCTTCCAGTACGATTTCGCTGGATGCTGGCACATATAAATCCACAGTCTCGCACTTCACCAGCTCAACGGGCTTTTGCCTGAGTGCACCCATTATGTCCCACTCGTCGACTCCTGTGGGAACCGGAGAAGCCGATACCGCAGGCAAGACTTGGTCCCAGCCGATTGCAACTGCGAGAGGCATGTTCTTCCCTCTCGGGCGATATTTTTTCCAGTGGAACCAGATATGCTGACCCTGCGCGACGGACATCGTGGTGGTTGCTCTGTCATGTATCATCTGCCGGTACATACCGACGTTTGTCCAGCCTGCTTCCGGATCTTTTGTTACCACCCCGTGAAACGTGCCTATGTATCTCCCGCCATCGAGTTTCTGCCAATGGGGGGCAGGAAACTGGAATAGGTCCACGTCGTCACCCTTCACGATGTTCTCCTTGCACGGGCCCGTGCCCACCACCACCGGCTTCAACGGGGTTTTTATTCTTTCCCTCCAGACCTTGATCAGCTCCTTATACGGTGTATCCTTGGGAAGATCGAGCATCAGCGCAATTCTCGAGAGCGTGGAGAGAGAGCAGGTGAAAAGGCGGCGGCATATAGTGTTTTGATGTCCCTTTATGTTCTCAAACAACAAGGCAGGACCTTCCCTGTCCATGTTTCGGCGCGCGACGGCCCCAATCTCGAGTTTCCAGTCGACTTCCGCCTTTATCCGCGCCAGTTCCTTTTCTTTCTCCAGCTTAGCAATCCACTCTCTTAGGTCGTCATACGCCATCACTCGGTCCTCCTTATTTGTTCAGAATGTCTTTGGCTATTATCATTTTCTGTATATTTGTGGTTCCCTCGGTCATCGGGAAGGCGACTGCATCCCTGAGAAAACGATGAATGGGATATTCGAGGGAAAACCCGTAGGAGCTATGGATCCTCATTGCTGTCATAGCAGCTTTGACTGCCGCTTCGCAGGCAAAATACTTTGCGGTCGCCAACTCGGTCATGTCGTGAATTCCTTTGTCCTTGTTCATGGCAACCTGATATACCAGAAGCTTGGCCGCTTCGTGCTCTACAAACATTTCGGCCAACTGGCTCTGAATCATCTGAAATTCACCAATTGGGTGGCCGAATTCGATTCTCTCCCTCGCATACTTCAGACTCTCTTCGAGGCATGCCCCGGCAACTCCGAGCGCCCTCGATGCAGCAAAGAGCCGCGTGTTGCTGAGGGTAAACATGAGAATAGGATAGCCGCCGTCCAGTTCGCCGAGAAGATTCTCCTTAGACACTTCCACATCTTCCAGAACAATTTCGCCAGTCTCAGAACACGCAAGGCCCATTTTTTCTATTTTTTTTGTTTTGATGCCGTTGAGGCTCTTCATGTCTACTGCAAAACAGGAGATACCATGACGTCTTTTTTCCTTATCCGTATAGAGCCATATGAGCCCCACATCTGCAATGCATGCGTTTGTTATCCATGTCTTTGTCCCATTCAGGAGATAATGGTTCCCCCTGTCGATCGCCGTACCTCTCATACTTAGTAAGTCAGACCCGGCATCGGGCTCAGTGGCAGCGAAAAGAGCTATGGTCTTCCCAGAGATTATTCCTGGCACGTACTTTTGCTTTTGTGCTTCGCTGCCATATTCCAATATCGTGAGCGGAGGGCCGGCAAGCTGGCACATAAAAGACCCTGCGTAGGATGCACTGACCTTCGCGATTTCCTCTGACATGGCCACTGCTGCCAAATAGCCGGCCTTGGTACCGCCATACTGCTCCGGTATGAGACAACCAAAGAGGCCTAATTTCCCCATCTCTCCAACTATTTCAGGTCTGGCCACCCCTTCCTGATAGTCCTTTTTCACGAGCGGTGCAAGCCGTTTCTCGGCAAATTTCCTGGCCATTTCTTTTGCTGCAATGATTTCTTTCGGAAGTTCGATATGCATCGCAGTTTCTTCTCCTTTCCGTTCTAACTGATTTTTAACACTTGCACAGGGCTTCACCCTCCTACTAAGCTACCTGAGTATCCCTTATCAAAGAATAGGATAAAACTACTTTTCCGTTAGTATTTTGGTACTACAGCGCTTGGCGCTTTTCACACGATTGTGCATCGACCCGGTTTAACGGGGATATACTCGCATTCGGATTACTCCGGACATCCTGAAGGGAAAAGCTGGCGATGTCGGACGTAAAAAGGACAACGTCGACCCCGTCAGGAAGTAAGGAAACTATGCGGGCATCATAAGAAGCCGGCCTTGAAGTGTCACAGGGCGCATAGACAACAAGTTGGAGACGCGACAAAACCGGTTAATGGTCGGGTTGAACTTTGATCGGGATGCAGGGATTCTTCGAACCTGTTTATGAAGGAGGACCTTGGCCCCGCTTTGAGCCTGCCTTTGTCTACGTCGGCAACCACGAGGGAAATGCCATTGCCGAACGGATGTGATTGGCTCCGTAAAAAAAGGGAACATGTCCGGATTTGTCTACTCAGAAACCCGCCAAAACCAAATCAGATCATTACTGCTTTTGTGGACAAGTTCGATACGAGAAAGCGCCACAATAGCTTGGGCAACCAGACCTCAGCGTAGGCTTACAAACACTCAGCAACACTACCATGAGGTGCTTGGAGCTATGGGTCCGCAAGATTTTATCAATTTGTGTCTTGCCTGAACGAGGTCAGGATCACTTCTCGAACAACCATTCGCAACAGGCTTCATCAGGCGAGCGGCGAGGCGGTAGTTTCATGGCATGCACAGTAATACCCGGGTCTACTTCCCTAGCCATATTTCTAAAATAGATACCCGTAGTAGTCTCACAGACGGGTTTTGTTCTCGCTGCCTTTTCCATAGCCATCAGAGTCGAACACACGTTTACACGAATAAACATTCCATTGTCTGAGAGGCGTGATATTTCATAGTCGTTCACAGAGAATAGTGGGTCGAGCTCAATCAACTGTTTCAGGCAGTCGATTCCCGAACCAGACAATGCAAAAGTCTTTCTCGTCCTTTTCACATAAACGTGGATGTACTTTTGCCATACCTTTTTATCCAGCTTTATCGCTTCCGCATTGCCGAGCGCTTTTTCTACAGTCAGAAACCAAAGGCCATCCATCGCCGAAATCAGACCGCCAGATAGCCTCATGCGCTCCAAAAGCCGATCCGTTCCGACGGTGACTACTCTCTTCAACCCCAGCTCCTCGTGCTTTCTCTTTTAGCCATTCAACTATGAAAAGGAACCAGAGAAATCAGGTACCTTGTCTCTCTTCCCCTATTCTTGTGTTATGAAAGAATTTTAGATGGTGTCTGTGAGGGATTGAATAGAACAAAACTACCCTTTTCGGTAGCACTTTATTACTATCCTACGATCGCATCCACCAAGGCAGAGCACAACCGCACGCCGCCCGGCAACTCGACTCGGGGAAGAACACAAAAAGCCGAAGCGGATCATATGAGACCTCTGTTCCTGGCTTCCTTGATGGCTTTTGTCCTTGTGCTGCACCCCATCTTCTCAAAGATGTTTGCTATATGGTTTCGAACGGTATGAATGCTGATGAAGAGCTTCCTACCAATCTCCTTGTTCACGTACCCTTCGGCTATCAATTTCAATATCTCCACTTCCCTCCGGCTCAGTAGAGCTTCACTGCCTTCTCTTCTCTCATCGTCGCCGAAGTGGCGCTTAAGGCTCCCCAGGATCTTGCCTGAGCTTCTCGGGTCGAAAAACGCCTCTCCCCTTGCCACTGACCGAATTGCCTCCATGATACTTGAGGAAGAATAATCCTTCAACACATAACCTTTCGCGCCAGCTTTGATGGCTTCAACGACGTACTGCACATCCGAGTGCATGGTGAGCATTACAACCGATAGATCAGGAAATCTCTCCTTGAGCTTTCGCGTTGTCTCAATACCGTCAAGCCCTTTCATTTCAACGTCCATAAGTACGACGTCAGGGCAGAGCCCCTCCACCTTCTTCAAGGCTTCCTCCCCTGAATTGGCAGTCCCGACAATCTCTGCTTCTCCTCTTATGGACAACAGGAACGCGAGAGATTCACAGAAAAGCTCATGATCATCGACGATCAGAATCCTGACCTTTGGCATGTGGTCTCAGCTCACAAGTTTTTCGCGACCGATGCGCTTGAATGAGAATCCTGCCTGTTCAAGGGAGTGCACACCACGACCTTCGTTCCCCGGTTTTTTACGGATGATATCTCAAGTGAGCCTTCCAGTACCCGGATCCTCTCTCTCATGAATACGAGACCAAAGTGATCGAAAGAACCATTTCGCCGCAGCGTTTTCTTAACGTCGAACCCGATTCCATCATCTTCTATCGTCGCAACGATCTCACCATTCAAGATCTCAAGGCAAACCTTTCCGCGGCTGGCGCCGGAATGTTTGCCCACGTTATGGAGCGCCTCCTGTATTATACGCAATAGTGTAACCCCTTGGAAGCCCACTATCTTCGTGCCTCTTGTGCGAGCACTAAGGGTGACCGGTATACCAAACTCTTCCTCAAAAAGCTTTACGAAGGCCTTTAGACTGAAAATCAGGCCCTTCTTGTCAAACCAGGAAAGATTGAAGCCCTGGCACAGATTTCTTAATCTCTGGGTAGATCCCTTGATCAATTTCTTGAGAATACATATCTCCTCTTTCATAACCTCAACATTCTTTTGAGAAACCTCTTCGATAATTTCCAGCTTGAGCGCAGCAATGACAAGAAGTGGAAGAAAGTCATCGTGCACATCCCTCCAGAAGTTCTGGCGTTCCTCTTCATGCGCCCGCATCAGTTTTGACAGAAGTTGTTGTATCTGGCCGTGGTGAGCCCTGAACCCGACAACACTGCTCACCCAGAGGTCTTCCATGACCACGTATGTCAATTTGCTAAGAATCTTGTTCACCTCAAGCTGGTGTGCCTGAAGCAGCGAATCATTGTGCTCGAATACCGTGTTGACGGTGGTATTTACGAAACTTTCGCTCATCTGGATGATATCGTGGAAATCAAGATTGCGGTGCCGACCTGGCACAACAAATCTCATAGCATACTCAATATCTTGTTCGCTTTCCCTCAGACTGTAACTGTAACCATCTCTGCTGTTATTCAGCACTTCCACAAATCTATCAAGGATAATCGAAAATCTGCTCCTGATCGGAAGGCAGAGTTTTTCCAGCCGGTCAATAGTCCTTTTCTTCCTATCGATCATGCTGATATGATGGCAATATGCGTAATAATGCTGGTCGAGTATATGATCTCTCTTACTTTGCAGTAAGGCCACAATTCTCGTCTCAAGTTGCTTCTGAATGTCATTTTTCAAGTTATTTCCCCCACCCCTTTTCATGTCAATTCCCCCAGGCGCGCCAACCTGCCCTCAGTTTTTAGCACGTCCCGTTCATCATAATCAACTCCTTTGCGATCTGTTCTTTTTCAGGCCCATCCTCTTCCGGTAGACCCCCTTCGACAGTCATAGATACACAGATCGGCAATATAGCAATAATATCCTGCTGTTAGCGACCGTCAATTTTCTGGCGTTTGCCTATGGATTTAGCGGGTCAAATCGACCTTCCGGACCCTGGTCGGCGGCGATATCTTCAATTGTTTAAGTATGTTGAAAGAGAATAGAGGGGTCTGCCATTGACATGGGACACACCCCTCCTTGCTCAAAAAAGACCTCTCATTTCCATATGTTGGACGGATCATCTTCTCCCTTGTCAATGGCAGACCCCTCTTTTGTCCTCTTCCAGGAAGCAGTGCTCGACGGCTCTCCATCGCCTGTCGTCATTTCTTTCCGAAAGATCATTTTTGTCATGCCTGGTTGTCATCTCTCCTCAAGAGCGGTGGGGACGGCGGGTGCCATGCCGTAGACCGACGGAAGATCGCCGTGCGGGCCGGGAAGATCGTCCGCCGGACAACGGGCAATGTCATCGCTCACAAAAATGCATGGGAATGTATTACTGATGAGGTCGCCAGAGAGACCGGCGGTTTATGGGAAAACCCTGTATATATCCTTTCTATCCTTTACCCTGTAAAAGCTAATCCTATTCCCCGCTTCAATCTCGCAGCCGATCCTATAATGGCCTATTCTTATCCGATAGTAGTTCTCATAACCCTGTATTTTCCGGATATCAAGTTTGTCGGAAAGACTACTCATTCCTGGGAACTCTTCGAAGACGAGCTTTTCTATTTTTTTGCGGTAAGCGGCAGGCAGTTCCGCCAGATCTTTTAAGAAAGTCTTCTTGAATTGGCAGATCACCCTTTCAACCCTTTTTTAGGGTGGAATAGTATTTCTTTGCGTCGATTAAAGAAAGGGTTTCTTCATTTCCGACCTCCGCCATGTATTTTGCAAGGCCGTAATTTTCAATGATTTCTTCCATTTTGTTGAATGTATCTATATCAATCAAAACTGCCTTTTTCTTATTATCATCCGTCACAATGTATTCTTTCTTGATCGCAAGCATTTTTGACACCTCCTCATTTGGGTTGAGATGATCCGCATATTTTAATTATAGCACGTCTTGCCGTCATCGGGAAAGACGAGCCCAAGAAGACGTAGTTCCTATCAGAGAAATCCCGCAAAATTGCAACAACTATATTCAGGCTTTCCGTGAGAAAGACGGCATTCATGGTCACCATGTGAGAAACTATCTTACGAGAAGAACTGCCCGACAGCTCCCCGTCGCCTATCGCCCTTCTTTCAGAAAAGCGCACAGGATGCATTTGTCATCCCTGGTTGTCACCTCTCCTTGTCGCTTTGACAGGACAGGGGGAAAACAGGGAAAATATTATGAGACCGGGCAGTCATTTAACAGGCCAAAGAAGTGACAGATCCCGGCCCGTTTGAGCCGGCATCAGAGGTCCCAGAGGCCGCGCCGCTCTTTGACAATTGAGCCTCGACAGCCGCATCCGACGGCGGTCTTCAGGGGCTGGCCGCTCTTGCATTCCGGCCGTCTGTTCTCATTCCCTCTCGGGGGGCGAGGCGATTTTTGATGCACTACACGGACAGAAAACAGCACCTCGAAGGCGGACGAATATCCTCCAGCCAGAGATAGGTGCTCCAGGAGAATAGACCGGATGGCCAAAGCAAGGAACCCAAGATTAGGTTCAGATCCGATCTCACAGGAGGGTCGGAAAACTGGTTACCCGGAGCCGTGCCGGAAGTTCGCCGTCCCGGTCAGGAAGAGCATTCAGCGCGGATGCGACTTCTGCGTGGACCTGGCATTTGACGAAGGCATTCTCTGTGACTTGACCAGAAGCGTGCAGGATTGCGATAAGTTCGCCTGTTATGCCTTCGAGCCGGTGCTGAGGCCACGGCTGTCATCGGTCGAGAGGGTCGAGGACCTGCCGAATGATCAAAAGCCCTGGATAACGTTTGGTGACGAGGCGCTGTTCTCCCCGGACCGGTTCAAGTTCCGGCATGCACTCGCCGTACAGGGAGTCCGGAGCGATCCGGACAGCATCAATGTGGATCTCAAGTATCATCTTGCGTGGAATGCGGCCCGCAGAAAGGCTGTCTTTTCACCGCCTGCCGATGCCCGTCGCCTCATCGATAACCCCTTCTCCACCTGTGGTAAGCCGATTGGAGGCATTGCCGGTGTGTTATGGCTGGCCCCGGATCATGTCCACGTATACGTGGAATCAGATGGAGAGAAATCAATCGAGTAGCCCCCTGATGTCATCTTCTCCCTCTTGTATGGCCGTTCTCGGTGGTTGCCGATACCGGGGTCGATTGGGCTGATTGATTACCCGCTGCATCATAAGCGGATACCGTATAGGTATACGTGGTATCGGGAGAGAGTCCCGTGTCCTTATAGGACGTACCGACGGCAGTTCCCACCTCTGCGCCATTTCGATAAATTGTGTAGCCCGCGACGCGGCCCGCGCTATCCGTAGAGGCGGTCCATGCAAGATTGATCTGGCTCGATGAGACAACGGTTGCCTTTACGTTGGCAGGGACGGTCGGGGGTGTAGGAGCCTGTGCGGTGGTTGCCGATACCGGGGTCGATTGGGACGATTGATTACCCGATGCATCATAGGCGGATACCGTATAGGTATACGTGGTATCGGGAGAGAGTCCCGTGTCATCATAGGACGTACTGAC
>Ga0187856_1000392_pt1 | contig 40452 bp, 30 predicted proteins | sample June2016WEW_8_40_FD_132443 | JGI IMG/M metagenome (GOLD analysis project Ga0187856, IMG submission 132443) | Peatland microbial communities from SPRUCE experiment site at the Marcell Experimental Forest, Minnesota, USA - June2016WEW_8_40 | ecosystem: Environmental > Terrestrial > Soil > Wetlands... | reverse complement strand
TGGCGAATTCGCCGTCGAACTTGGCGAGGAGGGTGAGTTTCGACGTCAGGAAGAGCTCGGCGCCCACCGACGTCAGCGCGGAATCGCTTGGCATCGGCGCGCCGTTGACGACGAAGCTCGCCCCCGGCAGCGATTCAAACACCGCGCCGAGCGCGGGATTGCTCACCCAATCATGCGCCCAGGCCACGCGGGCGCGCAAAATGAGCGGCATGCCGCCGATCAGCGTCGGATCGTCGAAGCGCGCGCCGAGTTCGCTGCGGATGTCGCTCGCGTTCATCGCGTTGTAGGAAAGCCCGAAGCCGCCGCCGCTGAGATCGGTCTCGCTGTAAGACGGGGTGTGGAAGTCTTGCGCCTGCAACGCCGCATAGGGCGTCACCCCGAGCATCGGGAGGGCGGCGTAGCGGTAGCCGGCCTCGATGCGCGCGCCGTAGCTCTGCGCATCGAAGTTCGCCGTCAATTGATCGCCGAGCGCGGAGCGGTTGGTGGTCATCCAGTGATTGGTGAAGGCAAGCGCGGCGGCAAGGTAAGCCGGGCCCGCCCGGGTGATGCCATAGACACCGGCCTGGAAGGCGTCGCTCCTGCCGTCGCCGAGCCCCTGCGCGAGACCCCAATTGGTGCCGCCGCCGGCGAGCGCAAAGCCGAAAATCGTGTCCGGCGAATAATGGTAATCCATGCCGCCGGCAAAGCCGAAGGTGTGCGCGGTGACATTGCTCGAGCCGACGGCCGCATCGCCGTTGGTGGTGTTGCTGCCGCCGTAGGCCGAGCCCCACGCCGTCCAGCGCTGCGCGAACGGCGCCGGCGGCGGCGCCTTGAGCACGCCGGCATAAGCGAGCGCGATGTCCGGCGGCAAACTCACCTGCTGGTCGGGGGCAAAGCTCATCGCTTGCCCGCCGCCGCCACCGCCGCCACTGCCGAGCCGGCCATCGACGAACGGATCGAGCATCAGGTTCAAAAACTGGTTCGTCAACTGGAATGCGCCAAACTCGGCATCGGCCGCGACCTCGCCGTCGATCTGCGTCAGCCCGTTGGCGGTGAGGGTGAAAAACTGCGCTGGAATGCCGCCGGTGGTGTTGAAGTAATTGGTCAGCGTATTGGCGACGTTCTGCTGGTTGACGTTGAGGCCGGTAGATTGAGCGAAGCCGGGGGCGAGGTTCAGATAGACGTCATCGGCACTATAGCTCAGGCTGTCGCTCGCGCCCGACGGCAGGTTGGTATTGGTCAGGCCGCCGAAGGTGGTGCCACCCAAGCCCCCCGTCGTGGTGAGGATCGTGTACTTCTTCGCCACATAGCTGCCGGAGGCAAAGGACGCGTTCACCGTGCCGGCAAGCGACGCCGTGCCGGTGACTGCGGCATAGGTCGAGGTCGAAGGATTGAGATACACCTGATACGTCGCGCCGGACTGGAACACGAGACTGCCGGATAGGTTCGTCGAGGTGCCGGGCGTGCCGGCCGTGCCGGGTATAAAGGTGCTGCCCGAAGTGACCAGCATCGAGCCGATCATGCCGCTGCCGGTGAGCGTCGCGCCGCTGGCCACACTGATGAAACTTGAAGAAGCGATCGAGCCGGTGACATCGAGTATGCCGGAATTGACGTTGGTCGGGCCGGTGTAGGTCTCGATGGCCGACAGCACCAGCGTGCCGGCGCCGTTCATGTTGAGCGTGCCGGGGGAACTGCCGTTGGCGATCACGCCGGAGATGGTCAGCGTCGTGCTCGCCGGCGGCGTGAAGTTCGGATCGCCGGAAATCGTGATTTTGTTGGCGATGGTGAAGTTGCCGGTATTGGACAAGGTCGTGCCGGCCGCCATCGCCAGCGTGCCGGTGCCGAACGCGCTGTTGTTGCCGACGACGAGCGTGCCGTTGGAAAGCGTGGTGCCGCCCGAGTAGGTATTGGCCGCCGTCAGCGTCAGGGCGCCCGGTCCAATCTGGGTGAGCGTGCCGGAGCCGGAAATCGCACCGCCGAAGGTGATGCTATCGGAGCGGTTGAAGGCGAGCTTCCCGTTGTCGGTGACGTTACCGGTAATCGACCCTGACGTGCCGCCATTGCCGATCTGCAGCGTGCCGGCGGTGATCGTCGTGCCGCCGGTATAGATGTTGGTGCCGGTGAGGATAAGCGTGCCGCTGCCATTCTGCTGCAAGACTCCGCTGCCCGAGATGACCCCGCCGAACGTCACAGTGCCGGAACGGTCAAAGGCCAGCACGCCATTGTCGGTGACATTGCCGACGATCGATCCTGCGGTGCCGCCGTTGCCGATCTGCAACGTGCCGGTGCCGATCGTGGTGCCGCCGCTATAGGTGTTGGTGCCGGTGAGAATAAGCGTGCCGCTGCCGATCTTGGTCAGCGCGCCGGTGGTGCCGTTGCCGTTGCCGATCGTACCGGAGAGCGTCAGCGTATTCGTCTGCGTGTCGATGGTACCGCCGGTGGTGTTGATGACAATGGCATTGGCGAAAGCCAGCCCGGCGGCGCCCGACTGGAAGGTGCCGCCGTCGAGCGTCACGGTGCCGGTACCGACGGAGCTGTTGTTGGTCGCCTGCAACGTACCGGCCGAGATCACCGTGCCGCCGGAATAGGTGTTGGTGCCGGAAAGAACCAGCGTGCCGGCGCCTGTCATATCGACGACCCCGGGCGAGCTACCGTTGGAGATCGTGCCTGAGAGCGTTTGCGTCGTGCCCGCCGGCGGCGTGAAGGTGGGATCGCCGGAAATCGTGATCGGGTTGGCGATGGTGAAATTGCCGCCGCTGACGAACGACAGCGTGGTGCCGGCCGCCATCGCCAGCGTTCCGGTGCCGAGCGCGCTGTTGTTGCCGACAACGAGCGTGCCGCCGTTCAAGGCGGTACCGCCGGTGTAGGTGTTGGCGCCGGTCAAGGTCTCCGTACCCGCCGTCTGCACCAGCGAGCCGCCGACGCCGCTCATAATGCCGCTGAACGTGCCCGACGCGTTCGACAGCGTCAGCGCCGCCGAGCCGAGCGTCACGTTGCCGGCGCCGGCCAGCGATACGATGCTCTGATTGAAGCTGTTCAGCGCCAGTGTGGCACCGGAGGCGATCGTGAAAGCGCTTGCCGGCGCAAACACGTTCGCTCCGCCGGCTTGCAGCGTTCCGGCGTTGACGTCGGTCGCGCCGGTATAGCTCGACGTACCCGTGAGCACGGTGATGCCCGACCCCATCTGCACGAACGACCCGCTGCCGGAGATATTTCCGGCGAACGTGTAGGTATCCGAGCGGTTGATGGCGAAGGTGCCGTTGTCGACGATGTTGCCGTTGATCGCGCCGGACGTGCCGCCATTGCCGAGCTGCAGCGTGGCGCCGCTCGAAATGCTCCAATTTTGGCTGCCCGTGCCAGTGGCGATCCAGGTGGCGCCGACGACGTTGAACGTGGTGAAGCCCTGATACTGCTGGGTCGGACCGATCGTGCTGAGATTGAACGCTCCGCTGCCGGTGCCGCCGAGCTGGAAGGTATCGCCGCCGCCGGCATAGGCCACCACATTGCCGGTGATGCTGTAGCCAGGGCCGAGCGTGAACGTGTTGCCGCCGCTCGCGGCCGTCAGGTCGACCGCGGTGCCGCCGGTGCCGATGATCGTTCCGGAGTTGAAGATACTGACCGGAGCGGAATTTTCCACGAGGATGCCGGTGTTGGCCGAGATCATGCCGGTATTGCTGATGCCGCCGCCAACAAAGGTGACGCAGTTGCAAATATAGATGCCGGTGTGGGCGCCAACGATGGTGCCGCTGTTCACCACGTTGCCGTAGAACGCGGTGGCGCCCAGCGCGATGCCGGCGCCGTTCACGCCCGCCGAGATCGTGCCCGAGTTGGTGATGCCGCCCATGAAGGTGGCGACGTTGAGGACATAAATGCCGACGCCGGAATGGCCCGCCGTGATCGTGCCGGAATTGCTGATGCCGCCGGCGAAGGTGGAGATCATGACCGTCCCGCCAGCGACGGCTTTGCCGCCGACGAAGATACCGTTACCGCCCGCGGTGATCGTGCCACTGTTGACAATGCCGCCGGAGAAGTTCGAGATTGTGACCGAGCCGGAGTTAGCGGCATCGCCGCCGACGACGATGCCGTGACCGCTCACCGCCACGATCGTGCCGGAGTTGCTGATGCCGCCGGAGAAGGTCGAGATCGTAATGGACCCGCCGGTATAAGCATCGCCGCCAACGAAAATGCCGACACGGGGCAAGCCGATCGTATCCGCCACGATCGTGCCCGAGTTGCTGATGCCGCCGGCGAAGGTTGAGATCGTCACCGAGCCGCCGGCGTTGGCGGTGCCACCGACGAAGATGCCGTGACCGCTCGGCGCCACGATCGTGCGTGAGTTGCTGATGCCACCGGAGAAGTTCGAGATCGTAACGGACGCGCCGGACCCAGCGTTACCGCCGACGAAGATGCCGTTGACGCCTGCCGAGATCGTGCCGGCATTGCTGATGCCGCCGGAGAAGGTCGAGATCGTAACCGACGTGCCGGACCCGGCGAAGCCGCCGACCCAAATGCCGTTGCCGCCCGCCGAGATCGTGCCGGAATTGCTGATGCCGCCGGAGAACGTGGAAATCGTCAGAGCCCCGCCGCAGCCGGCGGTGCCACCGACCAAGATGCCGCTGCCGTGGCCCGCCGAGATCGTGCCGGAATTGATGATGCCGCCGCCGAAGGTCGAGACCGTGATTGTCTCTCCGGCGGCGGTGCCGCCGACGACGATGCCGTGGACTCCTGCCGAGATGGTGCCGGAATTGCTGATGCCGCCGGAGAAGGTCGAGATCGTAACCGTCCCGGTGTCGGCGGAGCCGCCGACCAAGATGCCGTTCCCGGCAGCCGAGATCGCGCCGGAATTGCTGATGCTGCCGGACACGGTGGCGTTATTGGTGACAAAGATGCCGTTGCCGCCCGTCGACGTGGTGATCTGGCCGGCATTGACGATGGCGCCGCCGACCGAGGCGTTGTTGACGGTGATGCCGGTCCGGGTCGGCGCGGCTGAGCCGGTCGCGGTGAGGACGCCGGTGCCGGTGTTGGTGACGTTCCCGGTGACGGTGGCGTTATTAAAGACGTAGATGCAGTTAGCGGTGGGGGCCGAGTTGGTCAACGCGGCGACCGTTCCCCCGTTTTGCGTGATCGTGCACGGCGGCGGCGGCGGAAACGCCACTGCCGGCGTGCCGCTGCCGATCAGCAGCGCGGCGAGCGAACTCGAAGCCAGAAGGAGCCGCAATCGGCTCCGGCTAATGCGACCGCTCGCGCTCGCGCTTTCCACGCCCGCCGCCCTGCCCTACCACCGTTGGAATCGATCCTACGGAAATGGCCTGCAACCAGCAACGGGCAACCGCTGATTTGCCGGGAGAAACGGCGTTCTTCCGCGATTCCCGGAGGCTTGTTGCACAAATACCACGGAATTCCACGCGGAGCGTGGGAATGTGAGAATTGCGCGCCTACTGCCCGGCGCGGCGGGCGATCTCGGCCATGACCATGGCTTTGACCTCGGTCCGGTCGAGCTTGCCGCTCGCGGTCTTCGGTAGCGCGCCGGTATAAAACACCCGATCCGGCCAACGCTCCGCCGGCAGCCGGTTTTTGCAATGCTGTGCCAGCGCTTCGTGCTGCGAGGGCCCGCGCGGCACCACCAGCGCCACGATTTCGTCGCCGGGCAGCGGGCGCGGCACGCCGACGACCGCGACTTCGCTCACGCTCGGATGCTGGGCAATCACCGCTTCGATGTCGGCCGCATAGAATTCGACGCCGTTGCGCTCGATGATTTCGACCGGACGGCCGCGGATGTGGATATAGCCGGCGGCGTCGAGGTGCGCGCTGTCGCCGGGATAATACCAGCCGTCGCGCCAACCTTCCGCGCCCGCAGGATCGGCCCCGACGGCAATGCGCTCGCCCTCGATAGGACGGTAGCGCAGCCGCAGCCGGCCGGCACGCCCCGTTGGCAGCGGGCGCCCGTCGTCGTCCACCACCTGCACCTCGATGACCGGTGGCGGACGCCCGACGCTGTCTGCATGATCGTGCAACTCCGCAGGGGACAAGGTCGCCACCGGGCCGAACCCGGCCACGCCGTAGATTTCGTAGAAGTTCGGCGTAACGCGCGCCAGCATGGCGAGCTTCTCCTGCGGATAAACGAAGCCGCCGCCGGCCAGGAGCGCCCGCAACCGCGGATAGAGCAAGCCCTCTTGCGGCGCGCAAGAAAGGAGCACGCGACACATTGGCGAGGTAACGTCGCACACCGCGTCGTCCCAGGCGCCGATCGCCTTGACCAGATCGACGGTGTGCAAAAAATCCGGCAGGATCGTTATCGACCCGCCGATGCACAGCTGGATGGCCATGTGCCAGAAATAAAAGCTGAAGGCGATGCCGCCGACGAGTAAAAGATTTGGCGGCCGCTCGCTGGAGAACACGTCGGTGTCGGCATACATCGCCATGCCGGTATTTATCCGCTGGAAATATTCGCGGTGCGAAACCAGCGCGCCGGTCGGCTGGCCGGTCGTGCCGGACGACAGGCTGACGGTGAAAATGCCCCCGCCGTCGTCGCCGCTGCGGCGGTCGCCCTGCGCGCGCCCGATCAGGCCGCGCCAGTTTGCATCGACCTTGATCGCGGCGGCGCCTTCGACCGGCGCTCCCATCGGCTCGATGAAAACGGTGCGCACGGCGAATTGCGCAAGCAACCCGGCGTGGGGCGGCCGCTGCACGTTGTAAGGAATTTCCATGGTGGTGGCGCCGAGCCGCAGCAGCCCGAGCGTCAGAATCAAATGGTCGATCGAGTTGGTGAGGTTGATGGCCACGCAATCGCCTTGGCGAATGCCGATGCCGTCGAGATGCACCGCGGCTTTGCCGACCAGCACCGCAAGTTCGCGATAGCTGAGAGTCTCCGGGCCCTGGCGCAAGGCCACGGCATCCGGCCGCTGCGCCGCCCAATGAAAAAACGGATCGGTGAGGTTCTGCCAGTCAGGATTCATGGACGCGCTAGCACGGCCCGGTGGTGAACGCCTTTTGAACCCAAGCCTAACCCGGATTTCGTTCGCGCAAAATCCGAATTGGCATAAGCAGATAGTGCCGCAGGGCCGCCGCCTTGGCCCCCTCCTCAAGCCCATGGTATCGAAGCGCATGTATGAGATCGCTGGCCAGGGACAAGCCGGTTTCATGTCGCTCGGCGAGGCGCTGATTTACGCCGAGCGCTGCCGCAACGAAGGCCGGCTGATGGAGGCGGAAGGTGTCTGCCGGCAGATCCTGCAAGCACAGCCGAATTTGCCCGAGGCCGAGCACTTGCTCGGCGTCATCGCCCACCAGAACGGCAAGCTCGGCGAGGCGATCGAGCACGTGCAGCGCGCAACAAAACTCGCGCCGCACGTCGCCTTGTTCCACGCCAATCTCGGCGAGATGCTCCGCCTTGCCGGCCGCCCGCGGCTTGCGGTCGCGGAGGCGCGGCGCGCGCTCGAAGTGGAACCGACAATGGCCGCGGCTCTGAGCAATCTCGGCGTCGCGCTGTTCGAGCTGAAAGATTACGAGGAAGCGGCCCGCGCGCAGCGCAAGGCGATCGCCGCCAGTCCGGATTTTGCCGAGGCGCGTAGCAATCTCGGCAATGCGCTACATGCGCTGCGCCAATTCGACGAAGCCGTTGTCTGCTATCGCCGCGCCATCGAACTCAAGGCCGATTACGCCGATGCCTGGGCCAATCTCGGCACCACGCTGCACCATGCCGGCGACTTCGACGAAGGCATCGCGGTTTTGCGCCGCGCCATCGCGCTGGCACCGCATCACGCCAACGCACATTCCGGACTCGGCATTCTCCTGCTCATGCGCGGCGATTTCGGCGAGGGCTGGGAGGAATACGAATGGCGGCTGCGCTCGACGGAGCGCACGGGACCGCGCTTTCCGGAAATCCCCTGGCAGGGCGAGAGCCTCGCCGGCAAGCACATCTATGTCCAGGCCGAGCAGGGTTTCGGCGACTCGCTGCAATTCGCGCGCTACATTCCACCGCTCGCCGCGCGCGCCGGCAGCGTGACGCTGCGCGTGCATCAACAGCTTGTCACCTTGCTGCGCGAGAGCCTGCCCGGTATCACCGTGCTGGGCGACCGCGGCGATCCCGCGCCCTACCAATGCGACGCCGTGTTGTTGAGCCTGCCGCGCCTGTTCAAGACGCGGCTCGAAACCATCCCCACCGAAGTGCCGTACTTGCGCCCGCCGCTCGAACAGGCAGAGCGCTGGAAGAAGCGGCTTGCCAGCATGGCCGACCTCAAGATCGGCGTGGTCTGGGCGGGCAATCCCGAGCACGCCAACGACGCGCGCCGCTCGATCGATCTGGAATTGTTGGCACCGCTCTTTGCTGTTCGCGGCACCTCGTTCGCGAGCCTTCAAGTCGGCCCGCGCGCGGCCGACCTGAAGAAGCTGCAAAAAGCCAAAAAGGGCAAAAGCGCCAAGCCCGCGATCGAGGACCTTGCTCCCGCGTTTGCAGATTTTGCCGACAGCGCGGGGGCGGTCAGCGCGCTCGATCTGGTGATCACGGTGGACACCTCGGTCGCGCATCTCGCCGGCGCGCTCGGCAAGCCGGTGTGGCTGCTGCTGCCGTGGGTGACCGATTGGCGCTGGATGCTCAACCGGGAGGACAATCCCTGGTACCCGACCATGCGGCTGTTCCGCCAGAAACGCGGCGAGGCCTGGCCCGACGTGATTGCGCGGGTGGCGAAGGAGCTTAAAGCGGTCGCGCAAGGCGACGCGGCGTCGCTGATGCCGTTCAAGGCCGAAGGCGAGCGTCGCGCCGCGCAAGCCGCGGCGATCATGGCGGCGGAAGCCGCGCGCGCCGCGGCGCCGGCAACTCCGGAGCAAACAATTAACGCCGGCCAAGCCCTCCTCCTCGCCGAGCAGAAACGCCGCTACGGTTTCATCGCCGACGCCGACGATCTCACTCGCCGTGCCGCCGACACCGAACCCGATAACGCCGAGGCCACGCACATGCTCGGCATCATCGCCTATCAATCGGGCAAGATGGCGGAGGCGATCGGCCACATCAAACGCGCCATTGCGATCAAGCCGGATGTCGCGCTTTATCACGCCAATCTCGGCGAGATGTGCCGGCTCGCCGGCCGCATCGACGAGGCGATCGCGGCCGGCCGCCGCGCGCTCGCACTCAATCCCGACTATGCGGGCGCGCTGAGCAATCTCGGCATCGCGCTGTTCGACCAGGGCAAGTTCGAGGAGGCGTTGGCGCATTACGAGCGCGCCATATCGCTGCAGGAGAATTTCGCGCAGGCGCACAGCAACCGCGGCAACGCGCTGCAACGCCTCAAGCGCTTTGCCGAAGCCGAGTCGCCCTATCGCCGCGCGCTCGAATTGCAGCCGACCTTCGCCGACGCCTGGAACAATCTCGGCACCTGCCTGCGCGAATTGAAGCGTGCCGAGGAGGCGGAGACCGTCTATCGCAAGGCGCTGGAACTCGGCCCCAACAACCCCGATACGCTCGATAATCTGGCGCTAGCGGTCAAAGACCTCGAGCGGCTCGACGAGGCCGCGGAGCTTTTGCGCCGGGCGCTGGTGATCGAGTCGCGGAGCGACAAATTCCATGTGCATTACGGCTCGGTCCTGCTCGACCAGAAAAAAATCGAGGAGGCGGCAGCAGCGATCGAGCGCGCGCTGGCGCTCAATCCGAGCAACCACGACGCCGTCAACCTGATGGGCCGCGTCGCCTTCGAGCGCGGCGACCTTAGCGGCGCGCTGACGCACTATCGGCGCGCGCTCACACTGAAGCCGGACCTCGCGGACGCCTACAACAACATGGGCAACGTGCTTAAAGAGCTCGGCCAATTACAGGAGGCGCAGGACGCCTACCTCGAAGCGCTGCGGCTCGATCCGGGCATCGCTGGCGTCTATGTCAACCTCGCGGACTCGAAGACCTTCGCGCCCGGCGATCCACATCTCGCGGCCATGGAGGCACTCGCGGCAAAGACCGATGAACTATCGAAAACCGACCGCGTGCAGCTCGATTTCGCGCTCGGCAAGGCTTACGCGGACTTGAAGGACTACCGCCGATCGTTCGCGCACCTGCTCGCCGGCAATGCCGGTAAACGCGCCACGATTTCCTACGACGAAAGCGCCGCGTTTGCCTTATTCGATCGCATCGAGGCGGTTTTCACGCGCGACTTGATCGCGAAAAAATCCGGCGGCGGCGAGACTTCGCCGATGCCGATCTTCGTGCTCGGCATGCCGCGCTCGGGAACGACGCTGGTCGAGCAGATCATCGCCAGCCATCCCATGGTGCACGGCGCCGGCGAGCTGCAAACTCTCAACGACGTCGTTCTCACCGTCCGTGGTCCCGACGGCAACACGTTCCCCTATCCCGGATTCGTTCCAGGGCTCGACGCCGCGGCGTTGCAGCAGATCGGCGCGCGCTACGTCGCCCTGGTGCGCGCACTCGCCCCCTCCCTTGCCTCCCTGGCAAACCGGGCAGCGACGGGAGGGAGTCAGCACGTCACCGACAAAATGCCGTCGAATTATTATTTCGCCGGCTTGATCCATCTCGCACTGCCGAACGCTAAGATCATCCACACTATCCGCGATCCGGTCGACACGTGCATTTCATGCTTCTCGAAGCTGTTCAGCGCCGAGCAGAACCACACCTACGATCTCGGCGAGCTCGGCCGTTACTACAAACGCTACGAGCAACTGATAAAACATTGGCGCCGGGTGCTGCCCAAAGGACGCATCCTCGATGTCCGCTATGAAGACGTGGTCGCCGACCTCGAAGGCCAAGCGCGGCGCATCATTTCCCATTGCGGCCTGCCCTGGGACGATCGCTGTTTGTCTTTCCACAAGACGGACCGGCCGGTGCGTACCGCGAGCGCCACCCAGGTCCGCCAGCCGATCTACAAAAGTGCCGTCGGCCGCTGGCGCGTCTATCAGGACCATCTCGGCCCGCTGGTTTCAGCGCTCGGCGACCTCGTCGAGCCTGCACCGATTGCCCCGCTCGCGCATTTCTGAGGACGGAGTAGCGAACGGCGCATCGAAACAGCGCTGTCGGCCCGATCTGCCGCGGTTTTATTCCAGCGCGGTGCCGCTTGGCATGCGCACCGGCCGGTAACCGTCCGCCGCGAGCGCGCGAAAAATCTCCTCGGCGTGGGCGCCGTCGCGCGTCTCCATGGTGACGTCGAGCTTGGCGCCCTTGGCGGGGACGTCGAGAAACAGCCGGTGATGATCGACGCTGAGGATGTTGGCGTTGAACTGGCCGAGCCGGGTGGCGATCTGGCCCAAAATTCCCGGCCGGTCGGGAATAGTAAGGCGAAACGACACGATGCGGTCCTCGCGCTCCAGTTCGCGCACCATGATCGAGGCGAGGATGCGCGGATCGATATTGCCGCCACAGAGGATCAGGCCGACCCGCCGGCCACGGAAACGCTCCGGTTCGGCGAGCATGGCGGCAAGCCCGGCGGCGCCCGCCCCTTCCGCCATGGTCTTCTGCAAAGTGAGAAAGGCATTGACGGCGCGCTCGATCAGCGGCTCGTCGACCAGGATGATGTCGCGAACAAATTCCCGCACGACGGGCAGCGTGAGCCGGCCGACATTTTTCACCGCTATGCCTTCGGCCAGCGTCGCGCCGCCGCACGGCCGGTCGTCGTGATAAAGCGCATTCCACATCGACGGGTAGAGCGCGCCTTCGACGCCGACGATCTCGATCGACGGTTTTTTTGCACGCGCGGCGATAGCGCAGCCGGCCATGAGCCCGCCGCCGCCGATTGGCACGATCAGAACGTCGAGGCCGGGCACCTCCTCCAGCATTTCGAGCGCGATGGTCCCTTGGCCGGCGATGATGTCCGGATCGTCGTAGGGGTGGACCCAGACGAGGTTGCGCTCAGCCGCGATCGCCTCGGCGCGCGCCTGCGCTTCCGTCAGCGTCTCGCCGTCAAGGATGACGGTGGCGCCGAGCGCCTCGGTCGCCTTGACTTTCACGAACGGCGTCGTCACCGGCATGACGATGGTTGCCGGGATGGCGAGGCGCCGGGCGTGATAGGCCACCGCCTGGGCGTGATTGCCGGCCGACATGGCGATCACGCCGCGGCGGCGCTCATCGGCTGAGAGCGCGGCAAGTTTTACGCAGGCGCCGCGCTCCTTGAACGAGTTAGTGACCTGCAAATTCTCGTACTTTACAAAAACCTCGGCGCCGGTCAGCGCCGAAAGCGGCGGCGCCGCCAACACCGGCGTGCGCAACACGTGCCCGGCGATCACGCGCCTGGCAGCCTCGATATCGGCCAACGTCACCATGATGGCCTTTTTCCTTATTTCCGGCAGCGTTACAATGCGAGAATCGTACGCAGGGTTGCTCATGACCGATTCCAGGCCAGATTGGGGACCAGGTTCTAGACCGAGCCGGATCGGCATCGCGGTCGATGTCAGGCCGCATGCCTACGATCCGCTGGTTAATCCCGAACTATTCGAGGGCGTGCTGGCGCGGCGCGTCGTCGCCTTCATCATCGACTTGATCATTATCGCGGCGCCGCTGGTCGCGGCGGCGATGTTCATCTTCGTTCTCGGCCTTGTCACCTTCGGGCTCGGCTGGGCTTTGTTCTGGCTGCTCTCGCCGGCTTCGGTGATCTGGGCGCTCTGCTACTATGGAATGACGCTGGGAAGCCCGGCTTCGGCCACGCTCGGCATGCGCGCCATGGAGATCGAAATGCGCACCTGGTACGGCGCGCCGGCCTATTTCGTCCTCGGCGCCGTGCACGCGATCGTCTACTGGGTCAGCGTCAGCGTGTTCACGCCGCTCATCCTCGTGGTCGGCTTCTTCAACCCGCGCCGGCGGCTCCTGCACGACATGCTGGTCGGCACCGTCATCATCAACAACGCGGCCCGGGCCGCAGCGCTGCGCGCGCTCGCGACCGGCTAGTGCGGCAGATTCGGCCTTTGACGCGCCGATGTTCTCGGGCAATCTAGGCGGTGGCCGGCGGCCGGGCCGGTCTCGGCTGCAGCAGGCCAAAGGACTAAGAGGCCAGAGCGTCACGTGACCCAGCACTCGCGCGATACGCCGCAATTCTATCTCACGGCCCCGTCTGCCTGCCCCTACCTCGCCGGCAAGGAAGAGCGGAAGGTTTTTACCCACCTCGTCGGCGAGCGCGCGGCTGAACTCAACAACATCCTCACCCAGGGCGGATTTCGCCGCAGCCAATCGATTGCCTACCGGCCGGCCTGCGAGGGTTGCCGCTGCTGCGTCTCGGTGCGCGTGATCGCCGAGGAATTCCGCCCCACGCGCAGCATGCGCCGCATCGTCAAGCGCAATGCCGACACCGTCAGCGAGATGAAAATCGCCGTCCCCACCTCCGAGCAATATTCGATCTTCCGCGGCTATCTCGATTCGCGTCACCGCGACGGCGGCATGGCCGACATGACGGTGCTCGACTACGCCATGATGGTCGAGGACAGCCATATCGAGACCCGGATCATCGAGTATCGCCGGCGCGAGCCACCCCCACCCTACCCTCCCCCGCAAGCGGGGGAGGGTAGGGTGGGGGTGCGGCGGCACGCCGGCGACCTTCTCGCCGTCGCGCTCACCGACGTGCTCGGCGACGGCCTGTCCATGGTCTATTCATTCTTCGAGCCGGACGAAGCCGCGCGTTCGCTCGGCACCTTCATGGTGCTCGACCACATCGCGCGCGCGCAGCGCATGGGGCTCGCTTACGTCTATCTCGGCTATTGGGTGCGGGGCTCGCGCAAGATGGACTACAAGAGCCGCTTCCGGCCGCAGGAGCGCCTCGCGCCCGACGGTTGGGTGCGAGTGGAGTAGCGCGCGCTGCGCTAGACGGCGGTAACGTTGGGGAAGATATGTTCGTCAAGCTTGACGACGCCGAATTGTTCGTGAGCTCCTTCGGCAAAGGGCCGCCGACGCTGGTTGCGCATGGCGGCTGGGTTGGCAGCGGCGAACTCTGGTCGCAGCCGTTCGAAATTCTCAGCCGTTCATGGCGCACGATCACCTACGACCACCGCGGCACCGGCGCCACCGTCAATCATGCACCGGCGATCACATTCGAAATTCTCGTGCAGGATCTCTTCAAGGTTCTTGACGCGCTGTCGGTCGGGCCGTGCGTTCTGGCGGCCGAGTCATCAGGCGCCTGTATCGCTTTGGAGGCCGTTTTGCGCAATCCGTCGCGATTCAAAGGCCTGGTCATCGTCGATGGCCGCTACCAGGGAGGGAGGTCGGTTGGCGCTGCGCGCTTTATGGAGGGTTGCAGGACCGATTTCCCCAAGACCATGGACTTTTTCATCAACGCCTGCATCCCGGAGGAGGAATGCGTTGCCGAACGCCGTTGGGGCAAACAAATCGTCAACCGGTCAAACGGTCCGGATGCCATCCAACTGCTGGAATGCCTCGAGATCGTGGCTGTGGAGCACCGGCTTTCGCAAATAGCGCTGCCGACGCTCATCATCCACGGCAGACGGGACGTTATTACTCCTATGGCAAATGCCGAAAACCTGGCGGCAAAAATCCCCAACAGCAAACTTGTTGTCATTGAAGACGCCGGACACGTACCGATGCTGACCCGGCCCGCAGTCGTGGCGAAGGCAATTGAAGAATTTTTTGCCTGACAGTGGGCTATTCGCTCTTTTCTCCACCCTTCCCGTTCACGGCAGGCCCGTTGTCGAATTTGTTGTTCTTCGGAAAGCCTTTCGGCGCCAGCCGGCCGGCGTCGGCGCGGTTGCCGCGCCAGTCGGCGAGTTCCTTGAGCGAGAGGGTGAAAACGCGGCCGGCGGAATCGATCCAGGTCAGGCCCTTTTCCGCCGCGAAGGTCTTGATGTCGGAGAGGCCGCCGTCCTTGTGGCGCTGCAGGCGCACGCCGCGCCCGCGCGCCATCTCCGGCACCTGGTCGAGTGGGAAAACGAGCATCCTGCGGTTGTCGCCGATCGCTGTGACAAATTCGCCCTCGACCGGCGCGATCGCGCGCGCTTCATCCGGCGGCGTCACGTTGAGCACCTGCTTGCCCTTGCGCGTGTTGGCGAGGCATTCGTCCTCCGGCACAATAAATCCCCTGCCCTGTTTGCTCGCCACGATGAGCTTGCGGGCGCCCTGATGGCGGAACACCGTGATCACGTCCGCCTCCTGCTCGAGTTCGATGAACAGGCGGATCGGCTCACCATGCCCGCGGCCGCCCGGCAGCTTCGCCGCCTCGATCGTGTAGCAACGCCCGTTGCTGGCGAAGACGAAGAGTTTTGACGTCGTCTCGGCGAAGAAGGCGAGCTTGAGACCGTCGTCGGCCTTGAAAGCGAGGCTGGAGAGGTCGGCGACCTGGCCGCGGAGCGCGCGAATCCATCCCTTCTCGGAGACCACGATGGTGACCGGCTCGCGCTCGACCAACGCCTCCTCGATCGCGGCCTCGTCATGCGCGGGGGCTGCAGCGAAGCCGGTGCGGCGCTTGCCGAGCGGCGTTTTCGCGCCGAATTTTTCCCGCACTTCGCGGATCTGGCCGGCAATGGTCTTCCACTGCGCCGGCTCCGAGCCTAACAAATCCTCGACCCCGCGTTTTTCCCTGCGTAATTCCTTGTCCTCGGCGCGGATCTCGATCTCTTCGAGCCGGCGCAGATTGCGCAGCCGCATGTTGAGGATGGCGTCGGCCTGGACCTCGGAGAGTTCGAACGTCCGCATCAGCACCGGCCTCGGCTCATCCTCCTTGCGAATGATTTTGATGACCTTGTCGATGTTCAGATAAGCGACGAGATAGCCGCCCAAAACTTCGAGCCGGTGCTCGATCTGCGCCAGCCGGTAGCGCGAGCGGCGCAGCAAAACCTCGCGCCGGTGCGTGAGCCATTCCGTCAGTGCTTCCGCAAGCCCGATCACCCTGGGAATGCGGCCGCGCAGGAGCACGTTCATGTTGAGCGGCACCCGGCTTTCCAGCTCGGTGAGCTTGAACAGACTCTCCATCATCAGCGCGGGATCGACGCTGCGCGCGCGCGGCTCGAACACGAGGCGGATGTCCTCCGCCGATTCGTCGCGCATGTCGGCGACGAGCGGCAGTTTCTTCTCGTTGATCAATTCGGCGATGCGCTCGACGAGCCGCATTTTTTGCACCTGCCAGGGGATTTCGGTGACCACCACTTGATAGGTGCCGCGCCCGGTATCCTCCGTCTTCCAGCGCGCGCGCAGCCGGAACGAGCCGCGCCCGGCCGCGTAGGCTTCCGCGATCGCCTCGGCAGGATCGACGATAAGGCCGCCAGTCGGGAAATCGGGGCCCGGCACGAATTTTAAGAGCGTGCGGGTGCGCGCCTTCGGCTGTTCGATGAGATGCAGCGCGGCGTCGCAAAGCTCGGCGATGTTGTGCGGCGGGATCGCGGTCGCCATGCCGACGGCGATGCCTTGCGAGCCGTTGGCGAGCAGATTCGGGAACGCCGCCGGGAGCACCACCGGCTCCTGCGACACGCCGTCGTAATTGGGGCGGAAATCCACGGCGTCTTCGTCGATGCCGTCGAGGAGCAGCCGCGCCGCCTCGGTCAGCCGCGCTTCGGTATAGCGGTAGGCGGCGGCGTTATCGCCGTCGACATTGCCGAAATTGCCCTGGCCGTCGACCAGCGGATAGCGCGAGGAAAAATCCTGCGCCAGCCGCACCAGCGCGTCGTAGATTGCCTGATCGCCGTGCGGATGGAAATTGCCCATCACGTCGCCGACGATCTTTGCCGATTTCTTGAACGCCGCGCCGGGCTCAAGCCGCAGGAGCCGCATGCCGTAGAGGATGCGGCGATGCACGGGCTTGAGCCCGTCGCGCGCGTCGGGCAGCGCGCGGTGCATGATGGTGGAGAGCGCGTAGGCGAGGTAACGCTCCTCCAGCGCCTCGCGCAACGCGATCTCCTGCACGTCGCCGGGATCGGGGGGAATCAGTTTCTTATTCATGGCAGTGAAGCGGTAGCGCGGTTAGGCGTTGTGAACAAGAATGGCCGCGACGAAGCGCGCGCGCGCGTCCGGCAAGGCAAGACCGCGCGGCGCGAAGGCGTGACGATCGAGAAAGAAACCCGTTAGCGCGAACGCATCGGCGAGATCGGCGGCGGATGCCGGTTCAGCGTCCGTGTGCAAGAAGCCCGGCAGTCGCAGGAGTTTTTCCCGGTATTCTTCGCCTGCCGCGCGCGAGACCGCACGGCCAGAGCGCGGCGACACGTAGATGAGATCATCGGTCGCGCCGGTCGCCGCGCAGGAAGAAAGATCAAGCCCGAAGCCGAGCTCGGCGAGGAAGGCAAGCTCGAAGCGCGCGATCATGGGGGCGACCGCGGAAGGATCGTCCAAAGCATCGAGGATCGCCTCAAGCGCGTCATGGATGCGCGCATGCGGCTCGCGTTCGGCAAGGAGACGACACAACGCCGCGAGATGCGTGACTCCGTGGACGGCATGCGCCGCCGTGAGAATACCGGCCGCGCGCAGATTGACGCCCTCGACCAGGTAATGGCCGAGATGCTCGTCGAGCCGCGCCCGCCATGTCGCGCGCAGCGAATTGCCGGGCTGCAGCACCCCGCGCAGCCGCGCGCCAGCGCCGCCGCGCACCAGGCCGAGATGGCGGCCGCGCGCTAGCGTCAACAATTCAAGAATGACGCTGGTCTCGCCATGGCGCCTGACGCCGAGCACGATGCCTTCATCGGTCCATTGCATGGGATGTTATGTATGTACGCCTTGCCCGTCATTCCGGGCTCGCCGCGGAGCCTGTCATCGGGCCGGCCACTTCGGGCCGGACCCGTTGGCGGCGCCCCCGAATGACGAGTCGCGACTCTATCTCTCCTTCGGAAATTCCAGTCCCATCTCCCGATAGCGCTCGGGATCGTCGCCCCAGCCTTCGCGCACCTTGACGAAGAGGAAGAGGTGCACGGGCTGCTCGATCGCCGCGGCGATGTCGGTGCGCGCCGCTGCCCCAATCGCCTTGATGGTCTGGCCGCCCTTGCCGAGCACGATCTTGCGTTGGCTTTCGCGCTCGACATAGATCGTCTGCTCGATGCGCACGGAGCCGTCGTTGAGCTCCTTCCAGCCTTCGGTCTCGACCGTCGACTGGTAGGGCAATTCCTGGTGCAGCCGCAGATAGAGCTTCTCGCGCGTGATCTCGGCGGCGAGCTGGCGTAGTGGTGCATCCGAGATCTGATCTTCGGGATAAAGCCACGGCCCCGCCGGCACATGGACGGCGAACCAGCTTTTGAGGGCGGCGACGCCGTCGCCGGAGCGTGCGGACACCATGAAGGTCGCGGCGAATGCCGCACGCTCGTTGAGCGCTTGCGTCAAAGTAAGCAGCTTCGGCTTGTCGACGAGATCGACCTTGTTGAGCACCAGCACCTTGGCGGCGCGGATATCAGCAAGGCCGCGCAGGATCGCTTCCTCGTCGTCCTGCACGCCCTTGCGCGAGTCGATCAGGAGCGCGACGATGTCGGCGTCGTGCGTGCTGCCCCAGGCGCTCCCGACCATGGCGCGGTCAAGCCGGCGGCGCGGCGCGAAAATGCCGGGCGTATCGACGAAGATAAGTTGGCTTAAGCCTTCCATGGCGATGCCGCGGATGAGCGCGCGCGTCGTCTGCACCTTCGGGGTGACAATCGAGATTTTGGCACCGACCAGCGCATTGAGGAGCGTCGATTTGCCGACGTTCGGCGCCCCGATCAACGCCACGAAGCCGCAGCGGGCGGCGGGCTCCGCCGGCTTAGCCATCGAGCTGTTCGGGCTTGACGCCCTCGCGCGCCATCATGGCGGCGGCGGCGGCCTGTTCCGCCGCGCGCTTCGAGCGTCCGCAGCCTTCGGCGGGAGCGAGTTTGGGAAGCTGCACGGCGACGCGAAATTGCGGGTCGTGGTCGGGGCCCGAGCGGGCGATCTCGCGGTAGGCCGGCGTCGGCAAGCCGCGCGCCTGCGCCCATTCCTGCAGGACGGTTTTTGGATCGCGCAGCGGCTGCGCCTTGGTGCGCATGCGCACCTGCCACAGCCGCCCGACGAGGTCGGCCGCGGCCGGAAAGCCGCCGTCGAGATAGGCCGCGCCGATCAGCGCCTCGCAGACATCGGCAAGGATCGCCGGCCGCGTGCGCCCGCCGGCATTGGCTTCCGAGGCGCCGAGCCGGATCGCCGCGCCGAGGTCGATCGTGCGTGCGATCTCGGCGCAGGTCTCCTTGCGCACCAGATCGGCGAGCCGGCGCGACAGTTCGCCTTCGTCGGCCTTGGGGAAGGCGCGGAACAGCATGTCGGAAATTACCAGCCCGAGCACGTGGTCGCCGAGGAACTCCAGCCGCTGGTAGCTTGCCGCGCGATTGCGCGCGCCTTTGAGCGCGGAAATATGCGAGAGCGCGCTGTCGAGCAGCGCGGCGTCGGTGAATCGGTAGCCAATGCGCTCCTCGAGCGAACCGTCGCCGCGGCGGCGGCGACGGCGGGTATCCTTCTGCCCGTCGGTCATCGCGCCCGCCGCGCCCGCCGCCCCCGCCGCGGTTGGTCCTGGGACGACTTCAACGGCAGACGGCTCTTGCGGCGCTGCGACCGATTTCGCTTTGCCCCGGCCGCTCATCGCACCAGTGTGAACAGCCGGTTCCAGCGCACCGTCCATGGCCAGCGCCATACCTCCCAGGCGTGCGCGCCGTCCCTGATCGTGAAGAAGATGATCTGCGCCTTGCCGATGATATTCTCGTAGGGCACGTAGCCGACCGCGCTCTGCACGCGGCTGTCGGTCGAATTGTCGCGGTTGTCGCCCATCATGAAATAGTGGTCGGGCGGCACCGTATAGACCTGAGTGTTGTCGTAGAAGCCGTTATCGGTGAGATCGAGCGTGGTGTAGGTCACGCCGTTCGGCAGCGTCTCGCGGTAGCGCTTGACGCGCTGGACGGTACCCTCATCGTCGGTGACGAAGTCGTCCATACGGTCGCGCTTGACCGGCTGGCCGTTGATGTTGAGCACGCCGTCGATCATCTGAATGCGGTCGCCAGGGAGCCCAACGACACGCTTGATGTAATCGGTGGTGTCGTCCTTGGGCAGGCGGAACACGACCACGTCGCCGCGATTGACCGGCTCGCCGAATATGCGGCCCGAGAACAGCCGCGGCGAGAACGGCAACGAATAATGGGTGTAGCCGTAGGAATATTTGGAAACGAACAGATAATCGCCGACCAGGAGCGTCGGGATCATCGATCCCGAAGGAATATTGAAGGGCTGAAACAGAAAGGTGCGGATGACCAGCGCAATGATGAGGGCATGGAACACCACGCGTACGGTCTCGGCGAATCCACCCTCTTTCCGTTTGCTTCCGGTCTGCACGCTCATCGGCCTATTGTTCCGTTCTGTTCGTTCGCCCTGCGACCTTGTAGCCGTTGAGGCACACCCACGCAATTGCGCGCGGGATTTCGCCGCGGCGCCCGGCTAATCGGCATTAGTTAGGAATGCCATGAGCTTACCGCTAGGGCGCCGCGAACATGACGAATTTGTCATCGCCGGCGGGCGCCACAGGCGGGGGCCGTCATGGCCGCTCGGAGGCCCGGTCCGGCGCGTCAAGGGCGGGGAATGGCGATCGCCGAGATGACCACGAAGGCTTGCGCCGTAGGCCCCTCGTCGGTGATGGTGAGGTCGATGCGCGCCTCGTAGCCCGCAGGCGTGAGTGCCTCAAGGCGCCGTTTGGCGCCGCCCGTGAGCTGGAGACTAGGCCGCCCCGACGGCAGGTTGACCACGCCAATATCGCGCCACCACACGCCGGCGCGCATGCCCGTGCCCAGCGCCTTGGCGCAGGCCTCCTTGGCCGCGAAGCGCTTGGCATAGGTCTCGATGCGGTTTCGCCGTTTTTCCGCCCGCGCCCGTTCGGTCGCGGTGAAGATTCGGTCGATGAACCGCTCGCCGTGGCGTTCGATCACTTTGGCGATGCGACGCACGTCGGTGATGTCGGAGCCGATGCCGAGGATCATGGCGCGCTCGCGCCCCTGGCGCGGCCGCGATCCATCGCCGCGCGCATTTCGCGCACAGCGGCATCGAGGCCATCGAAGATCGCCTCGCCGATGAGGAAATGGCCGATGTTGAGTTCGACGATCTGGTCCAGCGTCGCGATTTTTTCCGCGGTGGCGAAATCGAGGCCATGGCCGGCATGGACTTCGAGGCCGGCGCTCGCCGCCAGCGCGGCGCCGCGTACGATGCGCGCGAATTCGGCGGCGCCGGCTGTCGATTGGCCCGCCGCCACCGCCTCGCACCAAGCCCCGGTGTGAATCTCGATGACCGGCGCGCCGATCGCGACCGCGGCTTCGATCTGCGCGGGCTCGGCGGCAATGAACAGCGAAACGCGAATGCCGGCCTCGGCCAGCTCGCCGACCGCCGCGCGCAGCGCCTGAAGCTGGCCGGCGGCATCGAGCCCGCCTTCGGTCGTGCGCTCCTGCCGCCGCTCGGGAACGAGGCAAGCGGCGTGCGGGCGTACCTTGCGGGCGATCTCCACCATCTCCCGCGTCGCCGCCATTTCGAGGTTGAGCGGTTTTGCGATGCTCGCCTTGAGCCGCACGATATCGTCGTCGACGATGTGGCGGCGATCCTCGCGCAAATGCGCGGTGATGCCGTCGGCGCCGGCCGCGATCGCGATCTCGGCAGCCTTTACCGGATCGGGATGCCGCCCGCCGCGCGCGTTGCGCACGGTGGCAACGTGGTCGATGTTGACGCCGAGGCGGAGGGGAGCGGCAGGCATACCAGACAATCAGGCCGACTTTGTATTTGTGCGACTTCGGGAGAGCCTTTGGCGCCTCTGCGGTGATCGCCTTCCCCCGTTAAGTTTTTCGCGCAATATCACCTCGTCGCCATTCCGGAAGATTTCCACTTCTTTGCTCTGAAAGCGGAATCGAACGGGCAACCGAACCGCCTGGCAATTTCGTACCGTGAATATCCGCGCAGTCGCCATGCAATTCCTCCTGGTATCACCCATTCACCCGCTCGACGTTGGCGATCACCTTCTTCGCCCGTAATTGCGAGATGATCGAAGTGAGGTGCTTGAGATCGTAGACTCCGAGGTCGATGGTCAGCTCGGTGAAATCCGGCGACTGCCGAGTCATGCGGATATTGTCGATGTTGCCGTCGTGCTCGGCGATCACTTGGGCGATTTGCGCCAGCGTCCCCGGCTCGTTCACCGATTGCACCGCAAGCTGCGCCGGGAACCGCTGCGGCGCCTTCTCCTCGACGTCCCAGCGCACGTCGAGCCAGCGCTCCGGCTCGTCCTCGAACTGCTGCAGCGCCGGCGAGTGGATCGGGTAGATGGTGATGCCCTCGCCCGGCGTCATGATGCCGACGATGCGGTCGCCGGGAACCGCGCCGCCATTGGGCGCGAAGCGCACCGGCAGGTCGGTATTGATGCCGCGGATCGGGATCGCGGCGCCATTCTCCGCCTTTTCCGGAAGCTTGAACTTCACCGCCTTGGCCCGCTTCAATCCGAACCAACCGCTCTCCGACTTCGGAGCAAGCGGCGTGACGCGCTCGTCCTTGTAATCGGGGTACATGGCGCGCACGACATCAGCGGCCTTCATCTCGCCGCGGCCGACGGCCGACATCACGTCCTCGACCGAGGCGCGGGCGAGCCGCGGCAAGGCGCCTTCGAGCTTCTCATCCGCGTAGGCGATCTTGGCGCGTTGGCAAAGCCGCTCGAGGATGCGCCGGCCGAGCCCCGAATATTGGTTGCGCACGGCCGCGCGGGTGGCGCGCCGGATCGCGGCACGCGCCTTGCCGGTCACGACGATCGATTCCCAGGCGGCGGGCGGGGCGGTCTGCGCCTTGGAAGTCAGAATCTGAACTTCGTCGCCGTTCTTCAGCGGCGAACTGAGCGGGCCGATCTTGCCGTTGATTTTTGCGCCGATCGCCATGTCGCCGACGTCGGTGTGCACCGCATAGGCGAAATCGATCGGCGTGGCGCCGCGCGGCAGCGCGATCAGTTTGCCCTTCGGCGTAAAGCAGAACACCTGGTCGTGGAACAGTTCGAGCTTGGTGTGCTCCAGGAACTCTTCCGGATTGGAGCCTTCGGCCAACAGCTCGATGGTGCGGCGCAGCCACGCATAGGCGTTCGATTCCCGCGACAGCATCTCCGTCGGCGAGCCGAGGCCGTCCTTGTAGAGCGCGTGCGCGGCAATGCCGTATTCGGCGATCTGCTGCATGTCGCGGGTGCGGATTTGCAGCTCGACGCGCTGCTTGCCCGGCCCGATCACGGTGGAGTGGATCGAGCGGTAATCGTTCTGCTTGGGTGTGGAGATGTAATCCCGGAAGCGGCCGGGCACGACCGGCCATGTGGTGTGCACGATGCCGAGCGCCTGGTAGCACTCGGCGATGCTTCCCACCACGACGCGGAAGCCGAAAATATCCGAGAGCTGTTCGAAGCCGACCGCCTTCCTCTCCATTTTGCGCCAGATCGAATAGGCGCGCTTGCTCCGGCCGGTGACTTCGGCGGCGATGCCGCTGTCGGCGAGCTTTTTGGCGAGCTGCTGCTCGATCTCGGTGATCCAGCCGCTCGATCGCGCGGCGAGCGCCTCGAGCCGCTCGGTGATGACCTTGTAGGCGTCGGGGTTGAGTTCGCGGAAGGATAAATCCTCGAGCTCCTCGCGCATTTCCTGCATGCCCATGCGGCCGGCGAGCGGCGCATAGATGTCGAGCGTCTCCTCCGCCGTCACGCGGCGCGCCTCCGGCGGCCGATGCGCCAGCGTGCGCATGTTGTGCAGCCGGTCGGCGAGCTTGATCAGCAGCACCCGCACGTCGTCGGCGATGGCCAGCAGGAGCTTGCGCAGGTTCTCGGCCTGCTTCGCCTCCTTGGAGACGAGATCGAGCTTTTTCAGCTTGGTCAGGCCCTCGACCAGGATACCGATGTCATGGCCGAACAGGCGGTCAATCTCGGCGCGGGTGGCGTCGGTATCTTCGATCGTGTCGTGCAGGAGTGCCGCCGCGATGGTGGCGTCGTCGAGCTTGAGATCGGTGAGAATCGCAGCCACCTGCAGCGGGTGCGAGAAATAAGGGTCGCCCGAGGCGCGCTTCTGCTCGCCATGGGCCCGCATGGCGTAGACATAGGCGCGGTTGAGCAGGTCCTCGTTCGTCTTCCGATTGTACTGCTTGACCCGGTCGATCAATTCGTATTGCCGCATCAACAGCGGCCTGCGGGGCTTCGGCGCCCTTTCGTCCTCCCGCGGCACCAGGTTGGGCCCGCGCGCGACCGCTACCCGCAGCCGAGGCTGGTTCTGCATCCGCGGCAAATCGATCGGCGAGCGCGCCATGAAAAAAACCTCGGCCCCGCCCGGTAAAATCGGCGAAGGCTGATCACAAGGATATCATGGCGTGTGGCCCGCGCCACAAGACGTGCAAAGCCCAGCATCCCGGCGACCAAAATCGCCGCCGTTCGCAAACTTATCGTTAACCGCGCCGCGCCCGGAGGCGAGCCTTACTCCTCCTCGTCGCCCGTATCGATGTCGGGCTCGGGCTGGCTTTCGGGAGGCGTGAGGCCCTCGAGGCCCTTGAGCAGCTCTTCCTCGCTCATGCGGTCGGTGGTCACTTCGGTGTCGTCGACATCGACGCCGGTGCCGGGTGCACCGATCAGCGGCACCCCCTCGGCCTCGGGCTCGTCGACTTCGACGTATTTCTGCAGGGAATGAACGAGTTCCTCCCTGAGATCCTCGGGCGAGACCGCCTTCTCTGCGATCTCGCGCAACGCCACGACCGGGTTCTTGTCGTTGTCGCGTTCGACGGTGATCTGGCCGCCGGACGAAATCATGCGGGCACGATGGCTCGCGAGCAAAACGAGATCGAAGCGGTTTTCGACCTTGTCGATGCAATCTTCGACGGTCACACGGGCCATGATCGCTGCTCCTGGCGAGGTTCCTGCAACGGGACGTTGCCCCGACCGGCCGTTAGGTATCGTCCCCGGCGGGCAAGTGCAAGGGCGTTCTCCACCGCGCGGTTCTTGAAATTGTGAACTTTTTTAACTTGGCGTCCGCGCGCCGCTCTGTTACCCCGATCTCCGGGAACTAGGCCGCGGCGTTCCGAATCATACTTTCGGAGTTGCCGCGACGGCGTGCCGCAGTAATTTCGCCGCGTTGCACTTGCCACAGTGCATCGTGGCGATAGTACTTCGCCCGTCGAATGTTTCCGATGGCGATAAAGCTGTTTTGAAGAACGCCGGAAATGTCGAGTTAATTGCGGCTGCTCCGGTTTGATCACGAGAAACGCATCGAGAGACACCATGTCGGCACAGATCGAGAAAATCGCGCTGTTCATTGACGGCGCCAACCTCTACGCCACGGCGAAGTCGCTCGGCTTCGATATCGATTACAAGCGCCTGCTGCGCGAATTCCAGTCCCGCGGCTATCTGGTGCGCGCGTTCTACTACACCGCCGTGATCGAGGATCAGGAATATTCATCGATCCGGCCGCTGATCGATTGGCTCGACTACAACGGCTATACCGTCGTCACCAAGGCGACCAAGGAATTCGTCGATCAAACCGGCCGGCGCAAGGTCAAGGGCAACATGGACATCGAGCTCGCGGTCGATGCCATGGAGATCGCGCCGCATATCGACCAGATGGTGCTGTTCTCCGGCGACGGCGACTTCCGCTCGCTGGTCGAGGCGGTGCAGCGGCGCGGCGTGCGCGTCGTCGTGGTGTCCACGATCTCGACCCAGCCGCCGATGGTCGCCGACGAACTTCGCCGCCAAGCCGACCAGTTTGTCGACATCGTCGAGTTGCAGAACAAGATCGGCCGCGATCCGACGGAGCGCCCGGCGCGCGAGCCGCGGGACGCACGTGAGCCGCGAGAGCCGCGAGAGCCGCGGCACACGCCGCAATTCCTCCAGCGCAGCACCGGCACCCAGCGCGTCGAGGTCGAGGTCGAAGACGAATTCGACGAAGATTAGGCCTTGTCGATGGCTGCGATGGCGCGGCAGAGCGGCAAGCCCGGCCGCGATTGTCCGCGCTGTCCGCGGCTTGTCGCCTTTCGCAAGGCTTGGCGCCAGCGCGAGCCGGACTCGTTCAACTCGCCGGTCCCCTCGTTCGGGCCGATCGACGCGCGCCTGCTGATCGTCGGCCTTGCCCCGGGGCTACGCGGCGCCAACCGCACCGGCCGGCCGTTTACCGGCGACTATGCCGGCGATCTGCTCTACACAACGCTGTTGGAATTCGGATTTGCGCAGGGCCGCTACCAAGCTCGTCCCGACGACGGCCTCACCCTGATCGATTGCCGCATCACCAACGCCGTGCGTTGCGTGCCGCCGGAAAACAAGCCGACCCCGCAAGAAATCGCCACCTGCCGGCCCTTTCTCGCCGCGACGATCGCGGAAATGCCGCGCCTGTCCGCCGTGCTCGCGCTCGGGCGCGTGGCGCATGACACGACGGTCGCCACGCTCGGCGGCCGGCCGTCGAGCTTGGCCTTCGCGCACGGCTCGGCACGGCCGCTCGGCCACGTCACGCTGTTCGATAGCTATCACTGCTCGCGCTTGAACACGAATACGGGAGTGCTAACGCCGAAAATGTTCCGCGACGTGATCGCGAAGCTGCGCAGACATCTGGACGCGGCGAAGGCTGTCACGGCCTCTTGAATTTGCGGCGGGATTTCTCGGACATCTGCGGTCACGATTCCGTGTCGCGCTTCCTCCATCAAAAATCAACGTCGCGGGGATGTACCTCAGCTCGTGGGAACAACTCCTCGCCGTCCTGCGGCGCGGAGACAAGCGCTTCCGCGCCGAGCCACGCAACAACTTCGGCCGCGCTCTGGTCGGGCGGGAACACCGGATAAAAAACCTTGACGATGGTGCCGTCGTCGATGACCAGCGCCATGCGTTTGAGCAGTGTCATCCCAGCGACCGAGAATGTCGGCAGGTTCATTTCGCGGGCAAACGCCAGCTCGGCATCGGACAAGATGGGGAACGGCAGCTGCAGCCGCTCGGCGGCCTCGCGCTGATAGGCGGTGTCCTGCGTCGACAGGCCGAAGACGTGGGAAACTCCCAGCACTTTGAGTTCGGCAAAATGGTCGCGGAAGCCACAGGATTGCGGCGTGCAGCCGCGCGCGCCGGGGATATCGTCCCATCCCGGCGGCAGATCGACGCCCGGCACGCCGGTGCGCGGATAGATGTAGAGGACGGTGCGGCCGGGAAGGCGCGCCAGATTGACGGCGCCGCCGCGCGTCGCCGGCAGCGCGAGGTCGGGCAGTTTCCTGCCGGTGAGATGCCGCGCGGCGCCATCGTCCTGCGGGACCGGGATGCCGGGAGGAAGAAAGGTCGGATCGTGCTTACCAGGTGCCTCGGTCATGCCTTAAGCTCCAAACATTCGCTTGCGCATGATCTTATCCGACCTTCCTTCGCCAGCCGAAGCGGGCTTCGCGAAGGCGGGAAACCGCTGTCCACCCCGGATCTAGCCCGGGGCAGGCTTTTTCGGGATCATGCGTATTCGCTTACGCATGATCTTATCCGAAAACCGGTGCCCACTTTTCGGGATCATGCGTAGGAGATGAATTCCATCAACGAGCCGTCGGGATCGCGAAAGTAGACGCTGGCGCCCGGCCCCTTGGCGCCGAACCGCCGCAGCGGACCGTGCTCGATGGCGACGCGGCAGCTTTCGAGATGGGCCATGGCGTCCGCGATCGGCCCGAGCCATTCGAAGCAGAGATCGCTGTTGCCGGGCGCCACCGGCAATCGCGCGACCTCGGCGGGTTCGACGCCCGGCCCGTGAACATTGAGCCGGCTGCCGTCAAAACGATAGGCGTAGCCGACCGGGCGCGCAATCAGCTTCGCGCCCAAAACCGTCGTGTAGAACGCGTTCGACCGCTCCCAGTCGGTGACGTGAATGACGCAATGGTCGAGTTTCGCGGGTATCGTGCGCATGTTCATTTCCACCGACGACAGTGCGTTCTCACTCTCATTCCGGCCGCAACAATCGAGCTTGCAGGAGGCTCTGCATGTCCCGGCGCCCATCGAGGACACAGAGTACGATCACGGTTCGGCCAGCGATGCGATACATAATACGGTAAGGCTTGTAATGGGCCTCGCGGAAATCATGAATGCCGAGCGCCAGAAGCTCCTTCGGCACGTTACCGCGCGCAGGAAAACTCGCCGGACCGAAGCATTTTCGCTCGATGCCCGCCAGCACCCGCTTGGCGATGCCGACGCCGCCATGTTTGGCGATATAGCGGTAGATATCTTCGATATCCCTTTCGGCATCGGCCGTAAGGCGCACGTCATAGGCCATGCTACTTCAGCCGGCGTCGTATCCGTCGAAAGCTCTCGCGCGCCGTCTTCAGCTTACCCGTTGCGACACTCTTGTTCGCCAACGCCAGAATTTTCAGCAGCGCCAGACCTTCCTGCGTTTCCTCATAACTGACCAGGTCTTGCAGCACGGCCTTTGCCTCGCCATTCACGGTAATCACGACCGGGGATTTCTGTGCGGTGATACTGCGTATCACCTCGGGCGCTCGCGCCTTCAGATAGCTGATGGATTTTACCGACGACGACAATTTCATGGTCATGACCTCGCCGACCGAATATAGACCAAATTCAGACCAACGCAAAGAGTTGCCTGCCGTCAGCCCTTTTGCCGCAACAGCCGGCCGCGCTCGCGCTCCCACGAGCGCTTCTTCTCGGTCTCGCGCTTGTCGTAGAGCTTCTTGCCGCGCGCCAAGGCGAGCTCGATCTTGGCGCGGCCCTTGTCGTTGAAATAGAGCTTGAGCGGGACCAGCGTCATGCCCTCGCGCTCGACCGCGCCGATCAGCTTGTTGATCTGCCGGCGGTGCAGCAGGAGCTTGCGCGGCCGCTTCGGCGCGTGGTTGAAGCGGTTCGCCTGCTGATATTCGGGAATGTTCGAGTTGATGAGCCAGATTTCCCCGCCACGGGCGTCGGCGTAGGACTCCGCGATCGTAGCCTTGCCCGCCCGCAGCGACTTCACCTCCGTGCCGGTGAGCGCGACGCCCGCTTCCATGGTCTCGTCGATAAAGTAGTTGAAACGCGCCTTGCGATTGTCGGCAATAACGCGGAGCTTCCTTTCAGCCTTCGCCGCCATGCCGCTTAATCCGCTCAAGTTCCGCTCGTCCCCGCGCCAGCGGGGACCCGGCTCGGTCTCGGCTCCATGCTGGATTCCCGCTGGCGCGGGAATGAGCGGAGAATGGCCACCCGTCAGTTGATCAGCCCGGCATGCACCATGGCGTCACGCACTGCGGCGCGCGTCTTCTCGGCAACCGGGACCATGGGCAGGCGCACGGTCTCTGCACACTTGCCGATGAGCGAGAGCGCATACTTTGCCGGCGCCGGATTTGTTTCGATGAAGAGTGCCGTGTGCAGCGGCATCAGCTTGTCCTGAAGCTTGAGGGCGTTGGCGTAATCGCCCTTGAGGCACGAGGCCTGGAACTCCGCGCACAGCCGCGGCGCCACGTTCGCGGTGACGGAGATGCAGCCATGGCCGCCATGCGCCATGAAGCCGAGCGCGGTCGCATCCTCGCCCGAGAGCTGGTTGAATTCTTCTCCCATCGCCGCGCGCTGTTGCGAGACGCGCACGACGTTTGCGGTCGCATCCTTGACGCCCGCGATATTCGGAAGCTCGGACAAGCGCTGCATGGTGTCGACCGACATGTCGATCACCGAGCGCGGCGGGATGTTGTAAATGATGATCGGAATGCCGATGGCATCGTTGATCGCCTTGAAGTGCTGATAGAGGCCTTCCTGGGTCGGCTTGTTGTAATAGGGGGTGACGACGAGCACCGCATCGGCGCCGGCCTGTTCGGCGTGCCGGGCGAGATCGATCGCCTCCTTGGTGGAGTTCGAGCCCGCGCCGGCCACGACCGGCACCCGACCCCGCACCTGCTCGATGCACCATTCGATCACGTCGCGGTGCTCCGCGTGCGACAGCGTAGGGCTTTCGCCGGTCGTGCCCACCGGCACGAGCCCCTTGGTGCCCTCGGCGATCTGCCAATCGACCAGGGCACGGAAGGCTTTCTCGTCGACAGAACCGTTCTTGAACGGCGTGACGAGCGCGGTGAATGAGCCTCGAAAGCTCGTCTTGGCGGTCATGACACGATCCTCGGATAGCGGTCCCGGTCGGGAGCACAGTCGGGAGCACGTCGCCGACGGCGATCCGTGCTGCCGTCAGGAATAGATATCGGGTCGCGGCGGGCCTTGAAAGCCCCTTCCCACGGTGCCCCGCTTTCGCCGTGAAATTCGTCAATTGTCGTGGGTGCTCGCGGGTATTAGCATTTCTTCAATGTTGCCAGCCGAAGAGGGTTTGGCATCGCTGTCGGTTAGTGTCCCGATTCCGAAGTTGGCAAGGGGCTTGCGGCATACTCTCATGCGAACTTCCCAATCAAAGGGACACTAGCAAATGTATGGTTCTAGTGCGGTTTTCGGATTTGACGTAGGAACTTCAAATCCGCCGCACTAGCCTGCGGCAGAAAGGTCCTTACCGGTGACGGCCATTCGGTTCATTCTCGTATTGGCTACTGTCGGCCTTCTAGCGGGCGAGGCCTCCGCGGCGCCGCCGTTGGGCGCAATCCCGCTGCCGCGGCCACGGCCCGGGATCAGGACCGACGCAACCGGGAAGGTTGCCGCACACGTAGCCCCGGGTGCGACCGGGCCGATGTTGCTCGCACCGTCGGTCTCCGCCACTTCGTCGATTCCCGCCTCGGGCGTCCTCGGCTCTGGCGCGCCTGAGACGCCGAGAAGCTCCGCAACGCTGGGGCCGTCGGCGGCGGCGATCCCGCTTCGCTCGCTTGCTCCTGCCGCGGTGCGATCCGCACCCCCGCTGGCGATGGCGGCAACCTCGAACACATCGCCGCTCGACCTCGCCGCGGTCAAACAAGCGATCGACCTCACGCAAAAGGGCCGGCCGGACGAAGCGACGAATGTCGAGAGCACGATTTCCGATCCGCTTGCCCGCAAGCTGGTCGAATGGGTAATCCTGCGCAGCGACGACGCCGATCTTGATTTTCCGCGTTATGCGGCTTTCATCGCTGCCAATCCGAGCTGGCCGGGCGTGATGACGTTGCGCCGGCGCGCGGAGGCGGCGCTCTGGCAGCGGCAAGCCGATCCGCAGGCGACCATCGCCTTCTTCGGCAACGAGCCCGCGCACAGCGCCAAGGGACGATTGGCGCTGGCGCGGGCGCTACTCGCCGAGGGCGACCGCGCCGGCGCGCAGGCGGCCGTGCGCGAAGCCTGGCGCAAGGACGGCTTTTCCGCGGAACTCGAGGCGCAGGCGCGGCAGGCCTTCGCCGGCCTCATCACCGTCGCCGACGACAAGGCGCGCATGGACGCGCGCTTCGATGTCGAGGACGACGATGCCGGCTTGCGGGCGGCGCGCCAGCTCGACGCGGTCGAGCTCGCCGTCGCCAAGGCGCGTGCCGCCGTCATCAACAAATCCGCCAAGGCCAACGCGCTGCTCGATGCGGTACCGGCGGCGGCCCGGCACGATCCCGGCTACATGTTCAGCCGCATCCAATGGCTGCGCCGCGCCGACAAGATCGCCGAGGCCGCGCAGTGGATGCTTGCGGCGCCGCGCGAGGCGGAAAGGCTCGGCGATCTCGATCAATGGTGGGTCGAGCGGCGGCTTATTGCGCGCAAGCTGATCGACCTCGGCGATTTCAAGTCAGCCTACGAGGTCGCCAAGGGCGCCGCCGCGCCGACCAATGAGAACTATCGCGCCGAGCAGCAATTCACCGCCGGCTGGATCGCGCTGCGTTTCCTGCACGAACCGGCAACGGCGCTCGCCCATTTTGCCCGCATCGCCGAAGGCGTGTCCAATCCGATCACGCTGGCGCGCTCCTCTTATTGGCAGGGCCGCGCCGCGGAGACGCTCGGGCGCGGGCCGGAAGCGCGCGGCTATTACGAAGCGGCGGCACGCTATCCGACCGCGTATTACGGCCAATTGTCGCGAGCGCGACTCGGCCTCGACGCCGTCACTCTGCGCAATCTACCGGAGCCGCCCGCGGAGCACCGCCGCCTCGAGGTCGCGCGCGCCTTCGAGATCCTCTACGCCATCGACGACCGCGACCTTATCGCCGTCATGGCTGCCGACCTCGCCGACAAGGCAACGGATGCCGGCGCGCTGGCAACGCTCGCCGAGATCGCGACGCACCACAACGACGCGCGGGCAACGCTGCTCATCGGCAAGACCGCGCTGAGCCGCGGCTTGCCCTTCGAGCACTACGCATTTCCGGACTTCGGCGTGCCCAACTACCAGCAGATCGGGCCCGAGGTCGAGCGCTGCGTCGTCTATTCGATCGTGCGCCAGGAAAGCGCCTTCAACACCAAGGTGGTTTCCGGCGCCAACGCGATCGGCCTGATGCAAGTCACCCCGGCCGCGGGCCGCGATACGGCGAAGCGATTCAAAGTCGCCTTCGATCAGCGGCGCCTGACGGCCGACGTTGCCTACAATGCCCAGCTTGGAACCGCCGAACTCGGCAACGACATCGCAACCTGGCGCGGCTCCTACGTTCTTGCATTCGTCGCCTATAATGCCGGACCGCGCCGGGCGCGGGAATGGATCGAGCAATATGGCGATCCACGTAACCCGAAAGTGGACCCGATCGACTGGATCGAGCGCATCCCGATCTCGGAGACGCGCAATTACGTCCAGCGTGTGATCGAGAACATGCAGGTCTATCGCGCCCGCCTCGGCAACGATCCGCGGCTCCTGATCGAAGCCGACCTGCGTCGCGGCGGATAATTTATTAACTCGGGGAGGGCATTTTAGCGGTTGCCCCCCCGCCCGCCGCGCAGTTAATGTCGCTTTTGTGACCTCACCGACTGGGAGGTGAAGGCACGCGACTGGGACAGGCGATGAACAAGCCCTCCCCTCATCTGGTGCCAGAAACGAATCACGGCGCGCTCGATCAGGGCACGAGCCTGTTCGTCACCGCGCCGGACGGGCTGCGGCTGCATGTGCGCGAATATGGCGCGCGCTCCGCGCCCGGATTGCCGGTCGTCTGCCTGCCGGGCCTCGCGCGCACGGCCGCCGACTTCGACGAACTCGCGCCGGCCCTGGCGGCCGGTCCGCCACAGCGGCGTGTCATTGCCATTGATTCGCGCGGGCGCGGTCATTCCGATCACGACAGCGATCACGGGAATTACAACTGCACGGTCGAGCTCGGGGACATCGTCAGCGTGCTGATCGCGCTCGGCGTCGGCCCGGCGGTGTTTGTGGGAAGCTCGCGGGGCGGCGTTCTCACCATGCTGCTCGCCGCGGCGCACCCGACCGCGATCGCCGGCGTCGTGCTGCACGATGTCGGTCCGGTAACCGAGGCAAAGGGCATTGCGCGCATCAAGGGCTATGTCGGCAAATTGCCGCACCCGCGCAGTTTCGAAGAAGGCGCCGACATCCTTCGCCGCCTCCTGAGCGCGCAGTTTCCCAATCTGACTGCGGATCAATGGCTCGGCGCCGCGCGGCGGACCTGGCATTTCAAGCACGGCGCGCTCAAGCCGGCCTACGATTTCGGCGTCGTCCGCGCGCTCGCCGGCATCGACATCGAGCGCCCAATTCCATCGCTGTGGAACGAATTCGACGCGCTTGCGGGCGTGCCGATGCTGGTCATCCACGGCACGAATTCCGACATACTTTCTGCAGCGACGGTGGCCGCCATGCGCGAGCGGCGCACGAAAATGGAATTGATCGAGGTGGCCGATCAGGGACACGCGCCGCTGCTCGAGGGTGACGACCTCTTGCGCCGGGTCGTCCGATTCGTGGGGGACTGCGAGGTCGCGAGTCGCAGAACGCCGACAGCAAATGCGGCGACGTAGGGCGCGAAAGTCGGCTTACCAACCCGCTTTGTAATTCAGGCGGCCCAACAAGCTCTGGGTCTTCAGTGCGGTTGAGTACATTTCCGGCGAGCCTGCAAGGGGCGCGCCGTTGCCGAGAGTGCTTTGCGGTCCGCTGCCGCCGTCGCCGACGTCGGTATAGAGATATTCAAGTCCTAGGGACCATTTGGGCGACAACTGATATTCAAGGCCGATACCCGCCGTCCAACCGTTACGCTCGGTCGTGCTTTGGGTAAAACCCGTCATCGGACTATTCTGCAGCGGCGATCCGGCGTCGGCCGCCGCGAACCCGCCTTTGACATAGGGCAGCCATTGACCAAACGAATAACCGACCCGACCCGTCACTGTGCCGAGCCAATTCATGTTGGGCGCCCAGGCGCCGGCCGCAGGTAAATACGGAGCCGTGAACCTGCCGTCGAAGTTCGCCGCCGCCAGCGAGCCTTCAAGGCCAAACACGAAATTTCCCGATTGGAAGTTGTAGCCGAAATTCTCGTTGACCGGCGGCGCCGCGATGGTCGGCGATGAAAACGCGTTGGTGGGCGAAAACGTCGTCCACGGGACGCCGGCAGAGCCGCCGCCAGAATTGTCTTTGATGTAGAAGCCGGCCCAATCCGGCTTTTGCGGCGGCGGCGGTGTCACCGGAAAAGAATTCAAATCCATCGCGCCGGCGGCTTGCACCAAGCAAGCCCCCACGCAGGCAACGACCAGGAATGTGCAAGCCCTATTGACCAGCACCAGCATCACCTCGTTCGCGGCCGTTCGGTTACCGGCGAGTCATAAGGGCCGAAAAGCCCAAGCGCGAACGCGCTTCCGATTCCGCCTACCTCGCCCCGATCAATCATATACCTACGGGTATCCCCGGTCGATTCCATAGTCGAATGAGGTGAATGGCCGAAGTGCTTCTTTATACTATGTTTTTTCCCGTGCCCGACTCTTTCGCGCTGAGTGTTGCAAATATGGCTCATTGAAATCACATCGCTTTGCGACTCGGCGATGCTTGCCGTAGGCCTCGAAGTCCCGCAGAGCCACTCATAACGAAAGCGCCGCCGGCTAGGCCGGCGGCGCCATTCGATCGACTAAAGTCGCTGACGACCTTGCAAAATCCCGCGTGCAGCGTTTCTCAGAACCGGAAGCGCACGCCTGCGGTGGTGGCAAGGTTGTTGGTGCTAATATCGCCGTTGGAGATGCCGCCATACGCTGACGAGTACATGACGCCGATGTACGTATCCCACTTCGGCAGGAACCGCCAGTCGAGAACCGCTGAAAACACGTCAAACGTGCCGGCGCATTGCGAATGGAGGGAGGCGACGGGACACGTCACCGCCCCGCCGGCGGCGTACTGATTCTGAATGTAGTGATAGTAGGCACCGACGAGATCCAGATCTTTGGTGATGCCGTATTTGGCGCCGGCCCACATGATCTGGAAGATTTCGTCGCTGCAACCGCCAAAAGCAGTACCGGTTCCGCACAGGGAGTTGAACGCATTGTTATTGATGGCGGTGCCATTAAAGCTGGGCGCGGCACCATGGAGTGTACCTCCGGAAGGGTCAAAGAACGAGAACCCATCATCCCGGAAGGAACTCTGCGGATCGCTCGGGTTCGCGTACTGGATCCATTCGTAGCCGGCGTACAGCGTGAGCGGGATACCGGAGGGTCCGGACGGCGCAGGAGCTGCTTTACCCACGACCGGCGGCGGGGTGTTTCCCCAGGAACCGAAGCTGTATTTGGCCAGCGCCATGAAGGACGTGTTGTTTGAGATCGTCGCCTTGAGGTAGGCAGTAGCGGGGAACGGGTTTGCCCCGCCCGGGTAGCCGTTGACGTTGGTTGCGCCGAGGTACGACGGCCCAATATTAACCGCGTCTTTCTCCCACGTGCCGATGAAATCCAACGAGAGAGTGCCGGGTCCGAAATTTTTGATGGCGCCGCCGATGTCGCCCGCGACCGCGCCGTTATTCGGGTTGTAGGCGTCATAACCCGAGGACAGCGGCTGTCCCATCACCCCCAAATGGACGTCGCCGATATTGACGCGATATTTGATGGCCGTGGTCCAGCGGGCGTCCTCGGTGTCGCCGGCGCCGCCGGCCTTGCCGGAAAAGCCGATCGGCGAGAAGGCGTAGGCGCCGCCCATCGGATCGTAGGAACCGATGCCGTCATTGAACAGCGTGTTTTGCCGGCCGAAGGTCAGCGTGCCATAAACCGGCTGGCTAAAACCGAAATATTGATTGTTGTTCAGCCAGCCCCACCGGCTCGAGTCGGCCGGTAGAGCTTCCGTGTTCTGCGCCGTACCGATGGCGTTCTGCATCGCCTGCGGGGCGTTGGCCAACAGGAGCGAATACGGGTCGAACGCAAGCTCGTACTGGGCAATAAACGACCAGCCGCCCGGGGCGATAGGTTCGTTGATCTTGACCCCTACGTTCGATTGGCTCATGGCGTTGGGACCCAGACCGAACCCGGCCGTCCGGCCCGTCGCACCCGTCCCACCAGCACCAATCAAGTATGAGGCCCCGGTGGGGAAGTTCGGATCGAACGGCGTGCCGTGGGTCTGGTAGGTGCCACCCATGTCAACGGTGCCGTAAAAAGTGACGCCGTACCAGGTCAGCGGGCAAGCCGTGAAGAGAAAGTCGTAAACGCTGCCACACGAGGCCGGCGGCGCCGGCGCCACCGCTACCATCGGCGCCTTCGTCACCATCGCGTCCATATCGGCGGCGAAGGCGGGAGCGGCGGTCAGAAAGGCCGCACCTACCAAGGCACTGAGCAGAAGCCCCACTCTTCGTTTGACGACCATGACCCCCTCCACCTGTTGCAACGCCTAAAAAATTAACGAAAGGCTATCCCCTCCCGTCTATTTTTCGCGCGTGACGATACAATGACATCGGGTTCCATCGCCGTGGTTTAGGCGGCCATCCACATCGATTCCGCCACCCTCGTGGCATAATTGCCACATTGTGAGGGCGCGCCCAAACCCAGGGGGTTGCGTCGAGGACGCATCGCGGCAAATGGACGGAACAGATCTTATGGTGCGGCGTCCGGCATCAAGAGTCGCTTGAACGCGGCCGCGACGGCCGGCAGCGGCGGCGGGATCGGCGGGAAGAATTGATAATCCTCCCAGCCGCCGCCGAGCGATTTATAGAGCGTGACGAATTGCGCCGCCGCGCTGTCCTGCGCGGATATGTATTGTTGTTCCAGCTCATATTCCTGCCGCTGCGCGTCGATCACATTGAGCGAATCGGTCAATCCCCGATCAAACCGCTCGGTGGCAAGGCTTAACGCCCTCCTGGCTGCCGCCAATGCGTCGGCTAGGTGGCGCAAACGATCCTGCTGGGCGGCATAGGCGTCGATGGCGGTATCCACCTCGCGGACCGCGTTGAGCACCGTCTGCTTGTAGTTGAACAACAGCTCGCGGGTGCGGAAGTCGGCTTTGTCGACCACGGCATCGAGCCTGCCGAAATCCAGCAAAGGCGCGGCGACCGCCGGCCCGACCGACCAAATCGGGCTGATGACAAGCGGGGTGACGCCAAGTCCTTGCGCCTGCTGACCGACCCCGCCAGTGACGGCCACCTGGGGAAACAGGTCCGCGGTTGCGACGCCGATCAGGGCGGTGGCACTGGCCAATTGGCGTTCGGCTTCCGCAATGTCGGGCCGGCGGCGCAGCAGGTCGATCGGCAAACCGGCTCGAATGCGCCCGGGCAGCGCCGGAATCATCCCCGGCCGCGCCAGCTCCTTGCCCAAATTCTCGGGAAATTCTCCGAGCAGAACGGCGATCACGTAGCGCGCCGCATTGATCTGGGCGATCAACGGCATCCGTTGCGATTGCAGTTGCGCCAATTCGCGTTGCGCCAGAGTGACGTCCAACTCGTTGGTGATGCCGCGATGATAGCGTTCCTGGACGAAGTCGACGTATTGCTGCGCGACCTGGATATTCTTGCGCAGGACGGCCAGCTGCATTTGCAGCGCACGCACATCGAGATAGGCGCGGGTCACGTCGGCGATGACCGAGATCAACACCGCATTGCGGGCGGCGACGGCCGCTTCCACGTCGTACTGAGCCGCTTCGATCTGGCGGCGGAATTTGCCGAAAAGATCGATTTCCCACGCCGCATCGAAGCCGGCGATATTATTGACCTGGTTCAAGCCCGCCCCGTTCTCGGCGGAGACAAGGGTCTGCGAGGCCCGCCCGCGCGCCAGATCGCTTCCCGTTCCGCGTCCACCGCCTTCGCTCGCCTCCGCCCTAGGCAAAGCCGCGCCGATGACCACTTCCTCCTGCGCGCGCGCTTGCTGCAAGCGGTCTAGCGCGATCTCCAAAGTCGGGCTCGCCGCGATGGCCCGGTCGATCAGCGAGTCGAGCTCGCGGTCGTGCAGCGCGCGCCACCATCCGGCGGTGTCGACGACGCGGTGATCGGCCGCCGGCCTCTGCGCTTGAGACGGCGGCGCCGCAACGAAGTTCTCTGGCATCGCCGGCTCGGGCGGATGATAGTCGGGCCCGACCGCACAGGCCGCCAAACCGGCGCAGGCCATGGCGCCGAAAAGCGCGGCGCAAAACCGCGTCACGCCGCTACCCGGGCGGCCGCGACGACGACGCGAAAGCTTGGCTGGCGCCGGCACGAACGGGTGCACTCCAACTCACGGAAGCAACGACGGCTCAGTACAATGATCTTCAGCCATCAGCGGCGCCGACGCGGCACGCACAAACCCGCCTGCGGATGGTGTTCCCCCGCAGTCGAGAATGGGCGGTTTTGCGCAGGCGCGCAAGCGACCGTTAGCCGCTGATCACCCCTAATCCGGGGACGATCCGAGCGCCATCATCAATGCCGGCAACGCAAAAAGCCTGCCGGCTTGTTCAACCGGCAGGCTGCTAAAAGCATCGAGGACAGAGAGGCGGGACCCGCAATCAATCGTCACGACAATCTTGCAAAGCCCGCTGGCCGCATTCTAGAACCGGAAGCGAAGGCCGGCAGTGGTGGCGAGGTTGTTGCGCGTGAGGTAACCGTTAGCCAGACCGCCATCGAAGCGCGAGTAGAACGTGCCGATGTAGGTGTCCCACTTCGGCGCGAACTGCCAGTCGATGACAGCGGACGCCGCGTCCATGGTGCCGGAGCACTGCGAGTGGCCGGTTGCAGTGTTGCAGTAACCGACGGGCGCGGTCACGGCAAACTGGTTCTGCCAGTAGTGATAGTAGGCACCGATCACCGTCACGTCCTTGGTAACGGCGTATTTGACGCCGGCCCAGTACGCATCCAGGATCTTGTCGCCGCAATTGACTCCAGCGGCACAGCCGGTGGTGTAGGCGACGTTGTTGATCGCCGTTATGCCGTTGGTGGAGGCCGTGGAAAGCGGTCCCGCGGCTGATCCGGTGACAGTGAAGCCCGAGACGTCGGTGAACTGGGTCTGCAAATCGCTCGGCGGTGCAAACTGCATCCACTGAAAGCCGGCATATAACGTGGCTGGTCCCACCGCATATTTTGCCAGCAGCATGACATTGGTGTTGTTGGAGATCGTCGCCGACAAATATTGGGGGTACGGGGTCGGCACGCCGCTGGCAAGAATATCGGCGCCCGGCTGGGTGAGCGTGATGGTCACGGCGTCCTTATTCCAGCCCACGATACCGTCCAGTGACAGCGTCCCCGGCCCGACGTTCTGAAATTTGGCACCGATGTTGCCCTCGTACGCTCCGCTCGTGCCGTTGTTGAGGTCATAGCCGCCGAACTGGGCCAGCGCGCCGGCGTGAAACATGCTGGCAGTGACGAAATACTTCACTGACGTCGAATAACGCGCATTCTGGGTGTCACCGCCACCGCCGACCACGCCCGAGAAGCCGATCGGCGAGAAGGCGTAGGAACCGCCCATTGGGTCGTATTGCAGAACGCCGATTTCGTTGGAGAAGTTCTGCTGCCGGAACACGGTGAGTGTTCCGTAAGTCGGCGAACTGAGACCAATGTAGCCGACGTTGTTGTACCACTGGCCAGCGCGACTCGAGTCGCCGTTGGTGGTCTGGGCGGCGACCGGCAGGCCGATATTCGCGACTTCCGATCCCGGCGAGTTGGCAAACCGCAGCGAATAGGGATCGAAGCCGGCGTTCCAGTCGAATATGAACGCGACGTTCGGAGTGATCGGTTCAAAGCCCCTTACTCCGATGGACGACTGGCTCAGCCCGCTGGGCGCCAGCCCCCACATCGGCTCGCGGTTCATCTTCTGCATGAAATAGGAAGCGCCAGTGACGAAGTTCGGATCGAATGGCGCGCCGTGTGTCTGATATCCGCCACCGACATCGACAATTCCGTAGACCGTGATGCCGTACCAGGTCAGCGGGCAGGCCGTGGCGACAAAGTCCCAAAGGCTGGTGCACGTGGCCGGCGCGGCTGGCGCCTTCGTCACCATCGGAGCCTTCGTCACCATGATGTCGCTATCCGCCGCGTACGCAGCGCCAGCGCATCCAAGAAGCAACGCCGCGGAAAAAGCCGCGCACAAACCAAATTTCTTCATAAAAGCCCCCCTGCCCCGCTGTATGCAGTGTCCACGCTGTATACAGACTGATACAACGCCAACTTCAGGCGTCGACACATACTTGTCAATATGCCGTCTGGGGATGATTTAACGGCGCCGGCTGGTGTGACATCGCGGCAACACACCCGCGGCCGGACCGGAGTGGTTATCTGCGGCGGCCGATCAATAAAGTCCTTAGAGTCTGTCCGGAAACATTAGATGGGATTACAGAGTTTTCGTAGCATGAGGCGGATTGAAGCGAGGCGCAAGAAAGTGAGCGCCTTGCGATTGAGATTCTCCCAATCCTTGGCGAGCC
>Ga0187856_1000385_pt1 | contig 40947 bp, 33 predicted proteins | sample June2016WEW_8_40_FD_132443 | JGI IMG/M metagenome (GOLD analysis project Ga0187856, IMG submission 132443) | Peatland microbial communities from SPRUCE experiment site at the Marcell Experimental Forest, Minnesota, USA - June2016WEW_8_40 | ecosystem: Environmental > Terrestrial > Soil > Wetlands... | reverse complement strand
TGATAGTTTTTTCTCACAGCGGCTCTCCTCCTAAAAAGAGATCTCACCCCAGACTCTATCCGAGTCTGGGCCGAGAGCCGCTGCTTCTGTTTCAGGTTTCAACTAAAGGCGGGACAACTTCCACGCGCTGGCAGATCGTGCTGGTCGCGCTCGTTTGCGCCGTTCTCCAGGAGCTGTTTAGCGAACTGCCCTCAGGCGAAGCAATCACAAGGTTGCTGATGGCTTCTGCCGGATTTGTTGGAACCGGACTCTTCGTTTCCGAGATCATTCGCAGCCGACAGATGGCGCTGGAACACGTGGCGGAAATTGAAACCCACAGCAAATTGCGACAGGAGGCGGAGGAACAACTTCATATCCTGGTGGACAGCAGCCCAGCGGCGATCGTGACGATCGATTCCTCCGGCGGGATCCTGCTGGCCAACAATGCCGCCCAGACTCTCTTCGCCTCCGAAGACACTCCCATCGTCGGCCAATCGATCGCGCAATTCCTTCCGGCTCTCCAGAGTGCCGTACAAACGCAGCGATCTACTCAGTTCCGGACTGAGCTTCGATGTCGCGGGAGACGGAAGAACGGAGAAGCCTTTCTCGGGGCTGTTTGGTTTTCCACCTACAATACGAGCCAGGGGCCCAGGCTGGCTGCGATTATCGTTGATCTTTCTGAAGATTTGCGGGATCGGGAGGATTTGAGTCTCGATCACTTGCTGAAGAGCACGAAGATTCTGATGGGAGCTGTGGCGCACGAAATTCGAAATGTATGTGGCGCCGTTCTGGCCGTGCACAAGAATCTCTCTCGCCTCCCTGCGTTGCAGGACAATGAGGACTTTCGTGCGCTAGGACTCTTGATCGACGGCTTGGAAAAGCTCTCTGAGATGGAACTCCTGCCACCGTTGGATAAAAACATGTCCTCGGTTGAACTCACTACCTTGCTCGACGAACTGCGCGTTCTCATCGAACCAATCTATCAGGAGGCAGGGATAAGAATTCTCTGGCGCTTGCAAGACAATCTTCCATTGGTCGTCGGGGATCGTTATGGATTGCAGCAGGTCTTCCTCAATCTTGCTCGAAACAGCCAGCGCGCAATGGAATCAACAGAACAGAAGCAACTCACGATCAGCAGCGAGCTCGAATCGAGCGCAGTCGTAATTCGTTTCGAGGACACAGGCGTAGGAATCCCGTCACAATACCAGCTATTCAAACCCTTCCAGCAGGGCGCGAATGCGACCGGTCTGGGTCTTTACGTCTCTCGCGCGATTCTCCGCAGTTTCGGAGGGGAGCTGAGATTTGAGCCACGTGCTGCGGGTTGTTGTTTTGCAGTCAGGTTAGCTAGAGTGTCAGGCAGGAAAGAAACTCCCAATGGCTAGGACTGCAACGAGGAATATCCGACTTCTCCTTCTTGATGACCACGCACTATTTCGGGAGAGTGTGGCGCGACTGCTCCAGGCCGAACCGGGATTCGAGGTGGTTGCAGATTGCAGTTCCGGCACCGAAGCGCTACGAATCATAAAGTCACGGGAAATCGACGTCGTGCTGCTGGACCTGGATCTTGGCGAAGAAAGCGGGGCGGATTTCTTGGAAAGCCTCCGCGCCGAACACTTCAAGGGGAAAGTTCTACTCGTAACTGCAGGCGTGAACGAGAGTGATGTCCCGGCCTTGATTCGAAAGGGAATCTCTGGGGTGTTCATGAAGCACGGATACCCGGCTGAATTGATTCAGGGGATCCGCGAGGCGATGGAAGGGAAGGCCCTGTTCCGTCAGGATTTGCTGCGGAAGGCATTAGAAAGCGCGGAGGAGCTTAGTACGCAGCAGACCGCGGTTAGATTTACTGAAAGGGAGCGACGAGTGCTTTCGTCTGTCTTTGAAGGTCTGGCCAACAAGCAGATTGGCGAACGGCTGCAGATTTCAGAAAGCGCAGTCAAGGCGTGCTTACAGCAACTTTTCGCCAAGACTGGCGTGAGAACGCGAAGTCAATTAGTCCGCATCGCGTTAGAACAGTATCGAGATCAGCTCTAGCCGGCCCCCGCACTCTGGTACCCAATTGCCGCGCACGTCCCTGAAGCTCTGGGCCCGCCCAATAACCTTTCTCCGACAAGCTTCGTAAGTGATTGAGCTGTCGCGCATGAACCTTGCAAATCCTATTGCCCACAAACACATGTTTTCGGACCACCTCCTACCTGATTTGGGAAAATACTTTACCGCGATTGATACTGTGTTTTGCTTTATGAATCGGTAAAACAAGACGCGGAACTCTGCGCGCCACTCTGCCGTGCTACAGTTGACTTCGTGCGACCCGAGATCGAGCAAGTCGTTCAACTGATCCAGCGCAAGGACCCAGAGTCATTGGAAGAAGCGCTGGAATTGCTTCAGAAAACAGTCTTTTCCTTCAGCATGAAGGTGTGTGGGCAGCGGCAAGATGCCGAAGACACGATGCAGGAAGTGCTTCTCAAATCGATTCCCAACTTACCAAAGTTCGACAGCCCCAAGGCTCTGATGGTTTGGCTTTACAAGGTTGCCAAAAACCGCTGTCTGATGAGCCGACGCAAGAGCAAATTTGCCCCCAAGCAAGATCTATCCCTCGAGGAATTGATGCCGGACCGTCGGGAATTGCAAAAACTATCGGGCAGTCCCGATGGCACGCCAGAGACCTCGTTGTTGCGTCGCGAGAATGCGAAGCGTCTTCGGGAAGCGGTGCGCAAACTGCCGCCGGAATATCGTCTGATTCTCGTGCTGCATGACATGGAGGAGTTGTCCGATGGGGACGTCGCCGAAATCACAGGCCTCCGGCTAGGCACAATCCGCGTGCGGCTGCACCGGGCGCGACTTTTCGTGCGAAAGGAACTAGCCAAACAGGATCAGCATCGTATTCGCCGTCAGACGGCGAAACCCTCTGGGGAAAATCGACTCTCGGCACAGCCCCGCCAACGGCGCTGCAAGGAAATATTCGCTGAACTTTCTGACTACCTCGACGACGAGCTTGATGATTCCCTTTGCGAAGAACTGGAAAAGCACATGGATGGCTGCGAGCCGTGCCTCGCATTCCTCGCCAGCCTCGAGAAATCGATCGAACACTGCCGTCATGCGCCCAACGAATTGCCCGACCCGAACGCCGCTGCAAAACTCAGACGGGAGCTGCTGTCTCAGTACCACGACCTGATGGCGACGGTCGCAAAACCCGGCAAGACCGCGTAAGTGATACGCAGCACACCGCTTAAGCTCTCTCCGATTGCCAGCTTTTTTCTGTAACAAATCTCGCTCGCGTGCATTCTTTCATCTGACTTCAGAGAAAGGGTCGTTCCAATGGCGGACCTACAAACCCGTCATCTAGCGAAGGGGAAGAAGAAATGCTGAACAATGTTGGAGGAGTGGATCGAGGTATTCGCATAGTTCTCGGAATTGCACTGCTGGTTTTGGGTTTCCTGCATGTTGTCACGGGGACCTTCGCGATTGTCGCATACATTGTCGGCGCGGTCGCCCTTGTCACCGGCCTGGTTCGATTCTGCCCTGCGTGGTCGATCTTCGGGATCAATACGCGTTCGGCAGAGCAAAAGTGATCTCCACCGAAGTGCGATCAGATATCGACTTGGATTGAATTGCTCTTTTCATGGTGCTGTACGTTCAGGAGGACAGAAATGGTCAGTGCTAAGGTTGTGCTATCTCAACCGCTGAAGGCCGAGCGGCAGTTCGCCGCGACAACTGGAAGCGAGCACCACATGCTGCTCGATGACGCGGCCGGGGGCAGCGGTCCCAAGCCCATTGAGTTAGTCGCGGTTGGGCTGGCCGGCTGCACAGCGTTCGATGTCATCACAATCCTTCGGCAGAAGTACCATCAGAAGGTCACGGGCTACGAGGTGCGTGTAGAGGCCGACCAGGCGGAGCGTCCGCCCCAGGTTTTCACATCTGTCCGCATCCACCACGTGGTCACAGGCTTCGAAATAGATCACGCCGCAATCGAGGAAGCCATCCGGCTCTCCGAGGAGAAGTATTGCTCAGTAGGCGCGATGGTGAAGCAAACTGCCAGTCTGCATACGACCTACGAGATCGTCGAAGAGAAAACGCAATGGCTCGCGCCAGCTTTGGCAACTGTAGAGGGCGAAAACCTCCGATGAGAAGCTGTGGACGAAAAGCCGGTGAAATAATTCAAAGGCTGCCAATGATTGATCACCGGCTCACGAGAGTTTCTAACTCCATAGCGCACGCTTTGCTGGCAACGCTCCTCGTACTGTTGCACTCCGGGCAACTCCACGCGCAGCAAGCACAGCAACCTTCTCTGCTTACGCTTCAACAGGCGGTCAATATCGCGCTTGAGAAGAACCCCGAACGCAAGGCGGCGCTCGCCGACGCCAAAGTTGCTTCTGCTGACGTGAAGGGAGCTCGATCCTTTCTCCTGCCGCACGCCACTTTGTCTGAAACGGCAACCATCGGAAACGACCCTGTGTACGTCTTCGGCGGCAAACTGCGACAGCAGCGGTTCACGACGGGAGACTTCGCGCTCAACGTCCTGAACACGCCAGCTCCCTTCGGCAACTTCGCGACGCGCGTCGGTGGAACCTGGAATCTGTTTGATTCGCTTGCGAGCTGGCATACGGTGAGTCGCGCAGAGCGCGTGAAAGACGCCGCCGGGCATCAACTTGAACGTACTGACCAGGAAATCATCCTCCGCGTTGTGGATTCCTACTACGGCGTGCTGCTGGCCAAGAAGCAACTCGACGTGGCCGAGCAGGCAATGAAGACGGCGCAGGCCATTCTCGATCGAAGCAAGGATCGCTTCGAAAGCGGCGTGGTCGTGGAATCCGACTATCTGAGCGCCCAGGTACGGTCGGCGACGCGAAAGCAGGAACTCATTCGCGCCCAAAATGACGTGGCGCTGGCGCGGGCACAGTTGAGCACGTCGATGGGCATATCCGCGGAGACTGAATTCGATCCAGCTGAGGTCCTCGCAGAGAAAAACCTTCCACCAACGGCGCTTGATGATCTGGAAAAACAAGCTGTGGATAGGCGCCCCGATCTGAACCGCATCCGCTCGGAGGAAGCGGCGCAGCAGCAGAGCGTATCCATCGCGAAATCATCATTCGGTCCGCGGGTAAATGCCTTTGGAGGGTGGGAGGCCGACAACCCGACTCTACTTGCCGGAGGCGGCGGGAATAGCTGGTTAGCCGGGATTGAGGTCCAATTCGATCTTTTCGAAGGCGGAGCCAAGCGGGCTCAGCTCTCCCATGAGCGAGCGATGGAGGAAAAAGTCTCAGCCGTAAAGGAAATGGCTACTGACGCGATCCGGCTCGAAGTCCGTCGCGCTTACTATGACTTGGACGCCGCCCATCAACAGGTGGACGTGGCTCGCGCAACGATCGCTGAGGCGCAAGAAAGCCTGCGCATCAATCAGGACCGCTACGACTCAGGTCTTTCGACGATTACCGATCTGCTCGCGGCGGAAGAAGCCGCACGGCGCAGTCAGACAGATTATTGGGAAGCGTTATATCGCTATCACACCGGCTACGCCAACCTAGAATTGGCCAGCGGAACTTTGGATCCCCAATCTCCCGTGGTGACGCCATGAGTCTCAAGAACCAAACAACGGTAGCCATACTTGTGCTGCTTGCAGGTTTGAGTGGATGGATGTCCGGATGTTCGCACGAAAATCGTAGCGAGCCCGCAGCGCCCGGAACGGTGAGCAACGTTTCGGTTATAGTCGCCCAGAAGACGACCTTACCAGACTGGCTTGAAGCCGTCGGAAGTGTGCAGGCTGCACAAACGACTCAAGTTTCCAGCCAGATGATGGGCAACATTGTTGAGATCCGTGCGCATGAAGGCGACCGCGTGCAGCGCGGACAGGTACTGGCGGTAATCGATGATGCGCAACCTCGATCCGGTGTCGACCAAGCCACGGCTGCCGCAACTGCGGCGGAGAAGGATGTTTCCGCCGCCGATTCGGACTTGGCACTTGCTCAAGCAACGCTGACGCGCTATCAGCAACTCTACGAGAAGAAATCGGTCAGTCCGCAGGAATTCGACGAGATCAAAGCCCGGTATCAGTCTGCGGAGGCGCGGCGTGATATGGCGCGGGCAGGGCAGGCGCAAGCGAATGCCGCACTAGCTCAGGCTCGAACTTCGCTCGGTTACACGCGCATTCGCGCGCCGTTTGCCGGCGCAGTGACGGAAAGGAAGGCCGATGCAGGCACGCTGGCCTCGCCCGGTATGCCGATCTTCACGATCGAAGACACGCGCAGCTATCGGCTCGAAACTCAGGTAGACGAAAGTGACATCCGCCTCGTCCATGTTGGGCAGGCCGCCCCAGTGACGATTGACGCCCTGGGGAATATTCCGCTTTCCGGCAAGGTGGTGCAAATCGTTCCGGCAGCCGATCCTGCCAGCCGCAGTTTTCTCGTGAAAGTCGAATTACCCTCTGATGCGCGTCTCCGCTCTGGCCTGTTCGGGCGCGCGCATTTCGCTCGCGGCGAGCGGCCAGCGATTCTGATTCCACAGACCTCCGTCGTGGAGCGAGGGCAACTCCAGGGCGTCTACGTGCTCGACGCGAACCAAATAGCGGGATTGCGTTACGTCACCCTCGGCACGAGTATCGGCGAAAAGGTAGAAGTTCTCTCGGGGTTGCAAGACGGGGACAAGATCGTGGCCGCACCCGGAGATCGTGAATTGGGCGGCAAACGAATCGCAGTACAGCAATGAGCGACACGTCAACCAAGCCGGGTAACCCCACTCACATCCTGCGACTAGCCGGCAAGATTGCGCATATTTTCATTCAGTCCAAGCTGACACCTCTGGTCATCGTGGGTGCTCTTCTGCTTGGAGCTTTCAGCATCCGGCAGACGCCGCGTGAGGAAGAACCGCAGATCGCCGTCCCAATGCTGGACGTCTTCGTCCAGATGCCGGGGGCCTCAGCCGAAGAAGTAACACAGCGCGCCACGGTGCCGATGGAAAACCTTCTCCGCGAAATACCCGGAGTTGAATACATCTACTCTATCAGCCACCCCGGACTGAGCATGGTTATCGTGCGCTTTTACGTGGGCACGAATGAAGAAGACGCGATCGTCAAGACATACAACAAGCTCTACTCGAATTTTGACCGGATTCCACAGGGAGTTTCGCAGCCGATCATCAAGGTACGTTCGATTGACGATGTGCCGATCCTCGCGCTGACGCTCTGGGGCAAGAACTACGACGCGTATCAGTTGCGACTTATCGCGGCGGAACTCCAACATTCCTTGAGGCAGTTGGACGACGTTTCCGAAACGACCGTCATCGGCGGGCAGCCCCGGAAGTTACGCGTTGTGCTGGACACCCAGCGACTCTCGGCGTACGGCCTTACACCGGGTTCCGTTGTCGCGCAGCTCGGGGCGGCGAACACACGCACTCAAGCCGGAAACTTTGCGCGCGATAATCAAGAATTCCAGGTCGAAGCAGGCAACTTTTTCACGCGCCCGGAAGAGCTGCAACAAGTCGTAGTAGGAGTTCACGCAGGACGGCCTATCTATTTGCGTGACGTGGTTGACAAGATTGAGGACGGCCCAGCGGAACCCGACAGCTACGTCATGTTCGCCAGCGCAAGGGGAACAACCGGAACCGCGGCAAATGCAGAATATCCGGCCGTGACAATCACTCTGGCCAAGCTTAAAGGCGCGAACGCCACGCTGATTGCCGAGAATGTTCTGCACAAGATCGACTCTCTTCGCGGCAACACGCTGCCAACGGATTTGAACGTCACCGTCACACGCAACTACGGAGAAACGGCCAAGGACAAATCGGACGAACTCCTCAAGCATCTCTTCCTTGCCACGATTTCCGTTACGTTCCTTATCGCGCTGGCGCTGGGCTGGCGTGAATCGGGTGTCGTTCTGCTGGCCATCCCCGTAACACTCGCCCTGACTCTCGCCATCTTTTACTTATTCGGGTACACGTTGAACCGCGTCACGCTTTTCGCGCTGATCTTCTCCATCGGCATCTTGGTAGATGATGCCATCGTCGTGGTGGAGAATATCGTTCGGCATTTCCGGCTGCCCGAAAATCGCGGGCACTCACTCGCCGACGTTGCGGTCGAGGCGGTGGACGAAGTCGGCAACCCAACGATCCTTGCTACGTGCGCCGTAATCGCGGCCATTCTCCCGATGGCATTTGTGCGTGGGCTAATGGGTCCTTACATGCGACCGATTCCGGTCGGCGCTTCGGCAGCCATGGTGTTCTCGCTGCTCGTCGCTTTTGTGGTTTCGCCTTGGGCTGCGTTGCGGCTGCTGCGCCATTACGCAGTTCGCCCGGAATCCGGGCATGAGGCCGAAAGTTGGACCACGCGGCTATATCGCCGCCTGATGAATCCTCTGATCCAGAAACCGACGCGGAGGTGGATTTTTTTTAGTGGCGTAGTCGTGTTGCTCGTGGCAGCTGCAGCGTTCATCCCGCTCAAGTGGGTGCAGGTCAAAATGCTTCCCTTCGACAACAAGAGCGAGTTTCAGGTAATCATCGACATGCCCGACGGAACGCCGCTTGAACAGACCGCTCGGGTGGCACAGGCTTTGGGGAGCTACCTGGGTCAGCAACCCGAAGTCATCAACTACCAAATCTATGCCGGGACCTCGGGGCCCTACAACTTCAACGGCCTCGTGCGGCATTACTTCCTGCGCAACCAGCCCAACCAAGCGGATATCCAGGTCAACCTTCTGTCTCGACACGATCGCAAGGCGCAGAGCCACGAAATCGCCCGCAGGTTGCGGCCGGACCTGGACAGGATTGCCGCTCCCTTCGGCGCACGCATCAAGGTCGCCGAGGTTCCGCCCGGTCCGCCGGTGCAGCAAACTCTCGTGGCGGAGGTGTACGGACCGGACTACAAGGGTCAGACGGAACTCGCCGCAAAGATAAAGAATATTTTCCACCAGACACCGGGCGTGGTGGACGTCGACTGGTATGTGGAAGATCCGCAGAAGAAGTACGACATGAAGGTGGACCTTGACAAGGCTGCGCTGCAAGGTGTCTCTGCAGCAGAAGTTACACGCACGGTCCAGATAGGTCTGGGCGGAGCCTCGGCGGGACTACTGCACGATCCTACATCGCGGGAAGCTGTCCCAATCGAAGTACGTTTGTCGCGATCAGACCGCTCCGGCATCGAGGATCTGGAAAATCTGAAGTTGCCCACTCCCGCTGGCGCGCAGGTTTCTCTTCGCGAGGTCACAAGCACTCAGGAGACCACGATTGATCAGAGCGTTTATCGCAAGAACCTGCGACCGGTGGTCTACGTCACGGGCGACGTTGCGGGTGAGATCGAAAGTCCGGTCTACGCCATCCTCAAGATGAGCGATGCGATCGACGAAATCCAATTGCCTGACGGCTATCACGTGAAGCAATACTCGGGCACGACCCTGCCGGACCGAACCGATCGCTACTCGATGAAATGGGACGGCGAGTGGCATATCACAGTCGAGGTATTTCGTGACCTTGGCTTGGCCTTCGCCGCCGTGTTGGTGCTTATTTATGTGCTGGTCGTCGGTTGGTTCCGCTCGTTCAAGACGCCTCTGGTGATCATGGCACCGATTCCGCTGACGCTCGTCGGTATCTTACCCGCTCATGCGCTGATGGGAGCATTTTTCACCGCTACTTCGATGATTGGTTTCATCGCCGGTGCGGGAATTATCGTTCGGAATTCGATCATCCTCGTGGACTTCATTGAATTGCGCCGCTCGCATGGAATGTCGCTCGAACAGGCCGTGGTCGATGCCGGAGCAGTGCGTTTCCGCCCGATGCTGCTGACGGCTGCCGCAGTTGTGGTAGGTGCGAGCGTGATGCTTTTCGACCCGATTTTCCAGGGGCTGGCGATTTCTCTGATGGCGGGGGAGGTCGCTTCGACGGTGCTTTCTCGAATGACGGTTCCGGTTCTTTATTACTTGAGTGAACGTGGCGGTGCAAGAACTGTCCCGCCCGTTGGCAACAATTTTATGCCCGCAGCAGATTGAATAGGAGGCCGTGCCATGAACGTAGAACGCTATCTCCGATTGATTGCTGGTGCTTTCGTCCTGCTCTCACTCGCCTTGGGATACTGGGTGAATCCGTATTGGTTTTTGTTCACGGCCTTCGTAGGCTTGAACCTATTCCAATCGGCTTTCACAAACTGGTGCCCTATGATGACCATCCTTCGCAAAGCGGGCGTGAAGGCATAAGATTTAGATACGTCTATGGCAAAAGGCGGCGCCCACGAGATCTTGCAGGTGGATGAAGCGTACGCGGATTTCGTCGCTCGGTACCCGCGCTACGTCAACACAGCCTTGCTGGACAAGCTGCGCGCGACCGAGTATCGCCGGCTGGACGAACGCCATCAGGTCTACCTCGACTACACCGGCGCTTCTCTCTACGCCGAGTCGCAACTCCACCAGCACTTCGAAATGTTGCGGTCCGGCGTTTTTGGCAATCCCCACTCCGCCAACCCTACCTCGGTGGCGATGACGGAGCATGTCGAACGTGCCCGCAGCCATGTGCTGAGTTATTTCAACGCTCGTGCGGACGATTATATTCTCGTCTTCACGCAAAACGCCTCCGCGGCGCTCAAACTGGTTGGAGAGTCATATCCGTTTGCACCAGGTAGCCGCTTCCTGCTTACCTTCGACAACCACAACTCCGTAAACGGAATCCGGGAATTCGCGCACGCCAAAGGCGCCACTGTCGCCTATGCGCCGCTAGTGACACCAGGGCTGCACTTCGACATGGTCCGGCTCGATGCCTTGCTGGATCAGGCTGATTCGGCCCATCACAATCTGTTCGCTTATCCCGCGCAATCTAATTTCTCGGGCGTCAAACATCCGCTCGACCTCGTGACCAGAGCGAAGACTAAAGGCTGGGACGTGCTGCTCGACGCGGCGGCTTTCGTGCCGACAAACCGTCTCGACCTGACCGCCGTGAAGCCCGACTTCGTGGGCGTCTCGTTTTACAAGATGTTCGGTTACCCGACGGGCGTTGGCGCACTGCTCATCCGCCGCTCCGCTTTCGCAAAACTGAAGCGTTCGTGGTTCGCTGGCGGGACCATTAACTTCGCGTCGGTTCAGGGTCAGGCTCACGTGCTGTCTCCAAACGAAGCTGCTTTCGAGGACGGCACGCTGAATTACCTCTCTATCCCCGCCGTAGAAATTGGTCTGCGCCACCTCCAAGCGATCGGATTAGAGGTGATTGCCGAACGTGTCCGCTGCCTCACGGGATGGCTCCTCGATGAATTACTGGCTCTGCGGCACAGCAATGGCCGGGCCATGGTCCGCATCTATGGGCCCGCCACAACGGAAAACCGCGGCGGCACTGTGACCTTCAACCTTTACGATCCGCAGGGACATCTTCTGGATTACCGGCGCATAGAAGAACTGGCCGGTGAAGAAGGGATCTCGCTGCGCACCGGTTGCTTCTGCAATCCCGGCGCGGGAGAGATGGCCGAAGGACTGACCGAACAAGACATGCAGGCCGGACTCGCGATGGGACCCGACATCAACCTGCTCAGTTTCGTGCGGTTGATGCAGGACCGAAGCCATAAGAGCGCTGGTTCTATTCGCGCGTCCATCGGCCTGGCCACGAACTTTCCCGATGTCTTGCGCTTTCTGCGTTTCATCGCTGGCTTCCGCGATCAGACGCGGCTGACGATCGGAGATGTTACCTTCGACATCGAGTCCTGCCGCATCATTCGTGATGGAAGTTAGCCGCTGGTGCATTTATGGCGAACGCCGAGTTTGAACGGTTATCCCTGTCAAAAACTCCATTCTCGTCGAATGAGCTGAAATAGAACGGCAGCTATTCGATATCCGCGCCACGTCCACCGGCATCATCTCTTAGTCCTCGAACGCTCCCGTCCTGGCCATCGATTCACGTCCGATTCTGGCAACGGGTGAATCGCGTGATTGTCGGCGGTTGGCGCTCTGGTAAGAAACCGCCCAGAAACAGTTCTTTTTGAGGCGGAGCGTGGCGCACTTTTGGGCAAGGGAATTCGCAACGATTCTGAGACATCGAGAAATGGGGATTCTGGGCAGGGAGGGTTTTTGGGCAGCCTCCAAACACCCTCAACGCCGTTGATGTCGATGTCGGCAATCATGCATTGCCTATGACTGCGACTGATGCGGCGAGGCATATGGCGTTTTCCGTTGCCGCGGCATAGCCAGAAGGAAACCATGGGGTTTGCCTAGCACCAAGACCTCGTCGGCCCATCAATTCTCCAGTGAGGAGCGGTCCGACATACTCTGCAGTTCACGAAAAATATCTGCATGGTGTTGTCCAAGGTAGCGAGCAACACGGCTATTGCTAAACAATTTTATGAGGTAACCACGGGCAAGAACTAGATTTAGAACTTCATTTCCATGAGATTCCTCGACCAGCTTTAAGTCGCGCTGCAGCACTTCCATCTCTTTCTCCATCTTTGCGACTTGTTCTGGCGTCAACCCCTGGGCCGTTTTGTGCTTGTCGGGCTCGACGAGCATGTCGGATTGAGTGACTGCAAAGAGGGCCTTTATGTACGGTACTGAGTAATTGCCGGCCGTTGTCAACAGTTCGGCTACCTCGATTTGACGCATTGGCTTCATTTTCCTGAGGAACGAAAATACTCCCAATGACACGCGTTTGTTCTTGAGAATATCTGCCGCTTCTTTGCAGATTCCGTTTAGTAGGTCTCGCTTTTGCCGGATGCTGGCGATATCCACCTTTAATACCTTGGCAATGCGCTCTTCCGAAACGCCATTTCGGGTAGCTTTCAAGATCATCGCGTGTTCTTGAATCGCAGCCATTCGGTTGACACGCTTGTTGTATGTGTAGGTCTCATCGTCGTTCGCTATCAAACAGCGGGCATGAGTTTCGCCAATCTGCTTCAAAACTTCGAGTCGGACGTGTCCGTCCAGCAGCAAATAGGCATCCGACTTTCCGTTCTGCGGAAAAATGACCAGCGGCTCGATAATTCCGATTTCGCGCACAGAGGAAAGAACCTGCTGGTATTTGTGGCTCGATTTCATCTGAAACTTCAGATGTTTGAGCGGCAGGATCGCCGTGATCGGGACCATCATCCCTTGTGGATCAAATGCTAGGGAAACTTGTTTTGACACTGTTTTAGACCTTTTCGCCAATTTGTATTTTTTCGGCCAGATATGCTGGCAGGCTGTCCAGTTCTTCGGCGCGCAAAAGCGTCAAGAAATTGTCATCAAGGAAGAGCTTCTTAAGAGCTGAAACGATGAAGAGCAATCGGTGCTCCGTCAGCTGCGACTTTTTTACCAACAGTTTTTGGCGGTCCACTTCTTGTCGGTAAACGCGAACCAGTGCATCGGCTGACTGCAAACGATCATTTCTCCGTCGAACGCCCGGTGTAGAGCGCTTACCGTTGGATTTGCGTAGCTCGATTATGCGGCGAACAGTAAGAAGCCTGCGGCCGCGCAGGGTCTTGTCTTCGTAGGCTTGGCACAGCGCCTGTTGAATGCCGTCCTCATCTGCAGTAGAGATCTGCATTGCAACTGACAAAGGTATGCGACCTTTTTCGACGGCGGACAGTAAGCGCTCTTCCCCATTTTTCAGTAGGTGAGTAATTCCAACTACGTAGGTCTTATGAACATCGATTTTCCTGGCGATGTCGTTTGTACTATAGCCTCGCATCTTCAAATTGCTGATCTCTCGAAGCAATTCCAGTGGTCGAATTTGACGTCGGGCTATATTTTCGACCAGACTCATCAAGAAACAATCTTCCCTGGATGCTTCCCTAACGATTGCCGGTATCTCAGCTTGACCCAGGGCAAGGAATGCTTCGAGGCGACCCTGGCCGCAAACGAGATCGTATGGTTTGCCGTCACTGGGATCCGCACGACGAGCGACAGTAATGGGCCGCTTCAAACCGATGTTGGAGATATTGGAGACGATAGTTTGAAAGACAATCTTATTGCGGCTTCTCGGGTTCAACACGTTGATTTGATCGACCGGGATCATCTGAACAATCGGAGCTGTGTTATTCATGCTGCCTCAGGGATTCGTGCTCTTTGAGCCATGCCAAAGAAAAAATCGAGTGTGTTGAATCGATAGGTATCCAAACCGAGCGAGTTATCTTCAGCCAACAGTAGTTTTTCGAAGGTCAAGTCAAGCCTGGGCAGCAAATAGTAGTCGAGAGGCTCGCGATTCTGAGCGTCCATTCGCACCGCAACAGTGATGTCAGGGTTCAGCCCCGAGTCAACCCGGATTAGCCAGCGAGCTGAACCAGACTCTCTCTGCCGACACCGAGCAAGGACGAGAGACGTTGTGAATTCATCGTTGACTGTTAGCAGATCATTCCTGGGATTAACTCGAACAGCGCCTCCCAGTCCGTGGATACGCTCGATTACATTCGAAACCACCGCGGGATACATGAGTCGCAGTTGCCTATTAGTTTCAATGAATTGGTAGTCTCGCTCGGGCGTGCATGCAATCAATTTGTATGCTTGAATTAGGCTGCTGAACCGGTTCCTATATACGGAACTGGAGGCCATGCCATCCGTTTCGTCTATAAGAAGGCCAGATAAACGGCCTTCACGTTTCAAGAGATCACGGAGCTGCTCCAATAACTCAACGTCTGGAACTTTTCGACTCCGTTCGCGAATGATGATTTGGGCTTTCGTAAAAAGGTCTGACGAAATAATGGGCTGAAATGCTGCGTTACCTCGAATCCACATCTCGGGCGGATTCACGACGCGCTTCTTCTTGAGTTTGAAAGAAATCTTGTTATAGACGTTGTTGCCAACGTACTTTTCGCTTGTAAGAACGTGATGAACGATTCCTTGAGTCCACGCCCTCCCGAGATCCGTGGTGATTCCGCGATCATTCAACATCTTCGCCAGTTTCGACTCAGCAACTCTTTCTTCGACAAACGTCCGGTACATCCAACGAACAATCTCGACCTCCTCTTGAGGACCAGGCACGAGGGTGACACGGTCTGTCTGAATACTCTTTTGCTCTCCCCGATCAAGCAATCCCTTCTGTTGTCCGCTTACATCGCGCAGCATCCGTCGAAGTCCAAATCCCGGGGAACCACCCTGGCGAAAGCCGAGTTCAATAAGTCGACACTGGCCGATGAAAACTTTGGCAGAGAGCTCGCGGCTGTACTCACCAGCCATCGCTCGTTTCACACCTTTCACGATTGTTGAGATTGGACTTCCGTCGTTCTCAAATTGCTCCGCGCAGTAGTGCACTCCGATCTTCGCCCGTCGGCAAATGTATTCGTAGTACGCGCTCTCGTCCGCGTCCTGAAAGCGACCCCACCGGCTGACGTCATAGACCAGAATCGCGTTGAAATCTGCTTTACCGTTCTCCACATCGTGAATCAATTGCTTTAGAGCATCTCGGCCGTCGATCCTGAGACCGCTCTTGCCTGCATCCGTATAGGTGCGAACAATAATCATTCCTCGCTGTTCAGCGTATTGACGAATGACCTCTCGCTGGTTCTCGGTCGAGTACTGCTGATGTTCTGTTGACATGCGGACGTATTCTGCCGCCCGGGTCGCTTCAGTCTTAGGCTGGGTTGCTGAAGCTATTGGCGTTGCCATTGGTTGCATCGTTGAAATGGAGAACGTCCACCTTGTCGAAACGATGCTACGAAAGGAGAGGCTACGTAGGTACTGTTACAGGGCCATCAAGCCTCGTTGAGAATTTGGAGCTCTGTCAGCGGGTGCTAGGTTCCATTTATCAAATCAAATCGGTCCGTAAACCGAATTGAAGCGGCGAGACTGGTGAATCCTGCGGCGTAATCACTGCGGGCGGAAATGCTTACCGCTGGTCAATTTTTTTACCGAGAAGCTTTTCCCTAAGCTTGGCATACACATCTTCGAACTGGATTGGTTCCGAACCCTCACCAGTTAGTTCTAGTCGCTGCCTGGCAGTGCCCTCAACCCGATTGGCGATTTCCACGGCGGCTGGTATCTTTCCCCTTAAAGCTTCTCTCGCGACCGCCTTAGCTATCGCGAGCGCAACGGAATCACTTTCCTTAATTGCGAGGTCTTTTACGATCGCGTTCGCAATTTCTCGATGCGCATCGGTGTAAGGAGTCCTTTTCGGACGCCCTCCTGGGTTAGGCGAAGGGCATCCCTTTTTCCATCGGTAGGGTTTCGTCTTGTCGGGGTTTCCGCGCACTGTTCTCGGCACTGTTCTCAGTGCGAGATAAGTTTAGGCTCCAGACTCATCTCTGACAAGCGTTCAAGCGCAACGGCGACAAAACCAGGATCAACCTCCATTGCGTAGCAGCGCCTGCCAGTGTTCTCAGCGGCGCAAAGATGTGTACCTGAGCCAGAGAAGGGTTCGTAGCATATGTCGCTCATCTGAGTATGCAACAGGATGGGAGTTCCGAAGAGCTCCAGGGGTTTCTCGGTCGGGTGGCGAGACTCGACTCCGGGAAGAATTGGAACGTCCACCTGCCAAACCGTAGTTGGGAATTCTCCCGGATTACGTTTTGGCTTGTGACCCTGCCTCCATCCGAAGAAACAGGGTTCGTGCTGCCACATGTAGAACGAATGGGTCAGGACGGGCTTGTTCTTGACCCAGATGATTTGCTGGTGAACGAGAATCCCGCAGTTCCGCATTGCCTGCTCGACTTCGACCTGACGCTGAGAGGCGTGCCAAACGTAGATCCCAGCATCATCTTCGCAGACGGCCAATGCTTGCCTGAGGAACGCCTCGTAGAAGGGACCGAGCGGTTCCGACTTTTGCTTGTCGGCATAGCGCCCGTTCCAGTCCTTATTCTTGCCGTCGGAGAAGCTCTTGGAAGGATGGTTCTTTGCGTCGTACGATACCAAATATGGTGGATCAGTAGCGCAGAGCTTCGCGATCTTCCCGTTCATAAGCGCACCCACATCGGAAGCACTCAGACTGTCACCACACATCAAGCGGTGTTGCCCGATCTCCCAGATCTGACCACGTCTTGTCTTCCACTTCTTTTGCAGCTGGGCGGCCTGATCACACTTCGGCTCTGGTGCGGAGAGTTCGTCGCTTCGAAAGTCTGTGAGGAGGGCGCTAAGTTCGCTTTCGTTCCAAAAATGCTCCAGGTCGACATCAAGCGACGCAAGCACTTCCGGATTCCACTCGAGATCAATTTCGCCCACACGGTTATCGGCAATCGCCAACTCTCTCGCCTTTTTGTCTCGCTTCAGGTCCAGATCACCGCGTTGGACAGCTACCAGGGATGAGCCATCCGTTTCGATAACTGCGATCGATTCGATGCCGGCGGCGCGTGCTGCCTCCACGGTTTTGTTTCCAGCGATGACGCGATTGTACCGGTCCACTACTACTGAGCGCCCAGCGCCGTACTTTCCGAGAGACTTCTTGAGAAGCTCACGCCCACGTTTCGTACCCTTGTTTGCATTCATGTCATCCAAAACCAGTTGGGCGATGGGAACAATGCGGAAGTTCGGCTTCACGTCCTCACATCCTTCTCAGTCGGCGAGGACCGTAGTGACTTTTGCAGTGACCCTACGATCAAAAGGGCACATCCGCGCACACCCGAGCACATCTCGTTCGACGAGCTAAGTGCTAGTTCCTGTTTTAGATGTCTGAAAACGAAGGTATTACGAGATACCGGATAGCTGTTTTGCAAGCAGGGGGTCGCCGGTTCGATCCCGGCCACGTCCACCAAACAGCTTCATAATGAGAGACTTAGCGAATTCTCTTCAGGTGCGCATCCCTGCATGTGCATGAACTGTGCAAGAAAGAACGGAATTGAACCACTGTGCACAATCAAGGGAGACTGTAAGTTGCTGAAATTGAGGAGCGTGTTTAGGCAATTGGACCCCTGGGAAGGTGACACTCCTGCTTAGATAGCAGGTGCGCTCCGTCTCATAAAATATTTCAAGAATTCCAATCGGGGAAAATTCGTTGTAGGGCGAAGCAGTTGGAACGTGCTTCTTGGAGATGAACCCACCTATTTTGGGGTCTGCGCACAATGACTGTTCGCGGGTAGGAAGCGCACGCGAACGAACCCGCGAGCCCATAGCACAAAGGTCGGCAGGGAGCGCGAGGCAAGGGTGCGCCTGAGGAGGCAGGTATCGACCGCCGACGTGTTGGCAATGGGTTTTCGATTGAGCTACTCAGTGCTAGTCTGATGCCCATGCCGGAAGACAATGGAGGCCTGGCGCCCGCCCATAGCAGGTATCGAGCCTTGCTCGATGTGTCCGCCGCGCTGGTCGAGCAACCGACGGTAAAAGCCGTTCTCCACAGCCTGCGCGAGGTTTTGTCAAGCAGCGTTCGTCTCCATGGAGCCGACCTATATCTTTTGGACAGCGGTCGAGAAACTTTGCATCTTCTCGAGTTTGATCGAGCAGCGGACGCACCCGGCATCAGAATTGGCACCAGGATTTCGCGGATTGGCGCGGCGGCACAAGCACTAGAGCAACAAGAACCAGTTTTCCTGCCTGACGTATCGCAGGAAATGTTGAAACATCCCGAGTTGGCTCCGTTTGCAGCGCAATCTGCTGGCAGAAGCACTTACGTTTTTCCTGTGTTTACCGCCCAGCAACAATACGGCATTTTGGCTGTGACTAAGGAGCGGGGTCAGGAGTTTGCGCGCGAAGATGTCGAACTACTCCGCTCTCTGACTTCGCACGTTGCGATTGCACTCGAATGTGCACTGGCTAGGGATTGCGCAGAACAGTATCAGCGGGAACTCGCCACCGAGCGCGACCGTCTTCGGCTTCTCCTCGAAATCAATAATCATGTCGTTTCGAAACTCAATATGGACGACCTTTTTCGCTCGGCTTCGGCTTCAATTCGTTCGTATTTCGGCAATCATTTGACGGGATTCTGGCTTCTTGAGAAGGACTCAACCCGCCTTCAAAGTGTAGTGCTGGATTTTCCTGACCGCAAAGGACTGCTGGCGGAAATCGGCTCAACCGATCTGACCGAAACGGACTATGAGAAGCTTCGCACCCGACGGTCCGAGATATGGTCAGTCCATGATATCGAGAGGCTTCCGACGACGATTGCCGACACTTTGCGAGCCGAGTCCATAACATCGGTCGCCGTCGCTCCGCTTGCAACCGGGAGCGGACCGTTGGGTCTGCTAGCGATCGGCAGCCGGAAGCTCGACGCTTTCGGACAAGAGGACTTAGATTTGCTGACGCAGATTAGTATTCAGATCTCCCTCGCGCTGGACAATGCCCTCGCATACGGACGTCTAAACGCTTCAGCGGCCCGTCTGGAAGAAGAGCGCCTTTACCTTGAGTCGGAAATTAAGTCTGAGTACAACTTCGGAGACATCGTCGGAAACAGTGCCGCTCTCCGCAAAGTGCTAGACCAGATCGCGATTGTCGCCTCGACTGGCTCAACTGTGCTCCTGCACGGTGAGACCGGCACAGGCAAGGAACTGTTCGCGCGAGCGATTCATAATCGCAGCCCACGTCGCGAGCGAACTTTCGTTCGATTGAATTGCGCAGCCATACCTTCCGGTCTCGTGGAAAGCGAACTGTTTGGTCATGAAAAGGGGGCTTTCACCGGCGCATTGGTACAGAAACGAGGCCGATTCGAGTTGGCCGATCGCGGTACTCTGTTTCTGGACGAAATAGGGGACATCAGTCTCGACCTGCAGCCGAAGCTCTTGCGTGCCCTGCAAGAACGCGAATTTGAACGACTGGGGAATACAAAAACCATCCGGGTTGACGTTCGTCTGATTGCCGCAACGCACCGCGACTTGCAGAGCATGATACGCAACAACCAGTTCCGCGAAGATCTCTTTTATAGGTTAAATGTGTTTCCGATTGAGGTTCCTCCGCTCCGCGAAAGGCGTGAAGATATTCCGTTGCTGATTCATTTCTTTGTTTTGCGCTTCTCCCGCCAAATGCAAAAGCGCATTAGGTCTGTTCCGAAACCAGCGATGGAGGCGCTGGTGAACGCCGATTGGCCAGGGAATATTCGCGAGCTTGAAAACTTCGTGGAGCGCTGCGTGATTCTCACGCAAGGGGACGAGTTGAGTGTCCCGCGCGCGGAGCTGAAGAAAACGTCCAGCCGACCCGTTGCCACGGGAGCATCGACGTTCGAAGAAGCGGAGCGTCAGGCAATTATCGGCGCTTTGAAAAACGCGTCCGGAAGAATATCCGGCAAAGGTGGAGCGGCAGAGCGCCTCGGACTCAAACGCACAACGCTCCAGAACAAGATGCGCAAGCTGAACATCGGTCGAGCCGACTATTCTGGCTGACGCTTGGGTATTCAGTTTGTAAGCCAACGCCAGTCGTTTGTTCTCTTCAAACACGCAAGCGCGGGCCTGGGTCCCCTTTCAGCGAGCGCGACGTGCCCATATCGCGGCGCTGCCCGTCACAGGGCACACCCTAGCCTTGAACCCTTCCTGTAACCCTACGTAACTTCAGCAACTTACCCTAATGAGTAGTTGGCAAGAGACCTGCAACTTTGGCCTAGAGACTTTGTTAAGGGCAAGGTGTGATTGGCCGGAGGAGCCGGTCGTTTTCGCGTTCCGACGTGGTCGCTCCGTTGTGAGTTGCGACTTCACATAGGAGCAAACGGCCCAAACAGACCGGCGCTCGGTGATCCGTTGTCGGCTGCTCACACTCGATAAGGAAACGAATGCTACGGTTTGAGATACGCAATTCAGGCGAAACATGGCACATCATGCTGGAAGGCCGATTGACCGGTGACGATGCCGAACACGTACAGATGCAGATAACGCGCTGCCCCGTCAGCGCAAAGCTGATTGTGGATCTGACGGAAGTTGCGTTTATTGACAACGTAGGGGAACAGGTGCTGTCGTTTCTCGGAAGGTTGGGAGCTGTGTTCGTAGCTCCCAATTCTTATACGCTCGATGTGTGCGAGCGCTTGAATCTTTCTGTCGCTCCGAATGGCATCTCGCCCGAGAACGCGTTGGGCAGTTCCCACACCGGCCGCCAATCGCGCCCATCTGGACCCCCGCGAAAGAAGTGAGTAGGAGGTCTGATGAATCTTGCGAGCGGCGCCATCGCCGCCGTCATAGGTGCATTCTTGATGACTTATCCGCGCTCGGGCGTGTGACCTTCACACAGCTCTTTAGTTTGGGATCGGTGACGGAGCCCCAGACAGGCGGAGTGGCTTATGCCGCTCATGTTGCCGGTGCTGTGTTTGGGGTGCTAACTGCGCGCTTCTTTGAAGACCCGGAACGGCTTGCCGCTCAGCTTTAGGGTTCACTCCTAACGTTGCAGTGAACCCGAGCTGTGCACAACCCTCGCGCTTTGCAACCGGGCGTAGGATTTTGCACTTCTGTGAATTTGCGTCCGTGCAAAACCGCGCATCAGGCCGGAGGGCGCAGCTTCCCACTGCATGTTGAGGTGCGTTCTTCCGTCGGATTCCTGAATTAATCGCCAGTGCATCTTTAAGCCGGTCATTTTTCCTCCTCTGCTAGCGAGCAGCGGTTTCTACTATCCGTCCTGACCATTGACGTTGCGCCACAGCGGCATAAGCGCAATGCACATGCCAAACGTCACTGCACTTTCAATGTGGATTCCGAAAGATGTGTGAGATTGTTGAAATTGCTGAAGATCAGTCCAATAGTTGCAATGTCAGCCGCACCCGCTGACTGACTCGCGCACCAATTTCCCACCTTCGGCATTATCGGAACGCCGGCAGCGGTGCCCGAATACGGGCAACGCAACGCCAACAAGGCGCAGGCTGGCTTCGTAATTTCAACAAGTTGCGCGTCGCGCAAATTGGCATGTCTCCTGCATCAGGCATTTGCGGAGGCTGTTATGCCGTCCACTGAAAAACTCGATACTCATCGCAAAGCGCTAAGTCTGAATCTCGATACGTCCAAATTCGGCTCTTTTGCCGAGATTGGTGCTGGGCAGGAAGTCGCACGCTGGTTCCTTGTTGTTGGCGGTGCCTCCGGCACCGTCGCCAAAAGTATTTCCGCTTACGATAAGGAAGTGAGCGACAGCTTGTACGGCGCCGGTTCGCGCTATGTTTCGAGGCAACGACTGGAAACAATGCTGGAGACTGAGTGGACCCAGTTGCTCAGGCAATTGGACCAGAAGCGAGGGCCAGAGACGCGCTTCTTCTCTTTTGTCGATACCGTGTCTGCGCGAAATTACGCCGGAACAAACGATTCGCACGGCTGGGTTGGACTTCGGTTCCAGTCGCATCCTGGCGACGAACCCAGTGACATTCTCCTGCACATCAACATGCGGGACTCTTCTAACATTCTGCAACAGGAGGCCATCGGTATTCTGGGCGTCAATCTCATCTATGCTGCGTTCTGTCAGCTACAGACAAAGGAATCGTTTTTCGAAGGACTCGCACAAGACGTTATAAGGGAGCGGATCGAGATCGATTTCGTCGATTTTCGCGGGCCAGCCTTCGCAAGTTGGGATCGGCGGACTATCCTAGCGTACCTCGTGCATGCGGGACTTGGCGACGCGGTGTGCTTCCCCGCTTCGGATGTCCCTGTTCCACCCAATGAATTCCTCCACAAGAAAGCGGTTGTACTCGCACCCGGATACTTTGGCCATGCAGACCCTGTTCATGCGCAAATCCATGCAGAATTGCTGGCGGCAGGCGTTCAAGAGCTCCAAAAGGAGTTGGGGGAAGCTGCTCCTACCCCTATCGGCTGCTTTTGCTTGACGGCGGCTCCACTCGCTCCGCAAGAGTCAGCGCCAGAAGTCTCCGACTTGTTGCGCCGAATTGATGCCCTTCTCGCGCGAGGCGGTCACGTCCTCTTGTTTCGAGAACGCGAGCTTTACAACATGACGGCTCTGGTGAATCGCTACACAAAGGCTCCCGTGCGCTTTATCGCAGGTCTTTCGCTTCTGGTGCGAGCTTTCGATGATCCCTACTTCAATCTGGAAGGCAGACTTCTGGAAGCTCTTGCTCGCCTCTTAGCCCAGAACATACGCATCTACACTCACCCGATGACTGCGGCAGATTTGCGGGAGGCAATCAAACTTTTTTCAGCTATCGAATTGGAATGGACTGAAACGAACGGATACGTTTCCGCTGAACAGTTGCGTTTCAAGCCTCCTCTGGATCACCTCTATGCCTATCTTCTCGCAAGCGATTTTCTCGTTCCGATGCGTATTCCGGCAAAAGCCAGTGGGGTGGGCAGTGCGTAGAATCCGACAGCTAATTTGGATTTCCTGCCGACTGTTTCTGCCGCTGCTTGGGGCCAGCCTATTGGGGTACATGGTGTTTCGAACGGGCCCCGGAGCGGTTTGGAAGCAAATTCAGGAAGTCGGCTGGGGCCTGGGCGTAATCATCATGCTGGGAGGCTTGGCTCAGCTAGTCAAGACATGGGCTTGGCGCCAAACTTTTACATGCGATATCCACGCACTCTCCTGGTCCCGCAGTCTCGGCGCGCAGCTGGCCTCTGATGCGATCGGGCAATTTGGTTTTGCCGGAAAGCTACTTGGGGAGGGCCTGCGCGTCTCTATGCTCGGTGCTACTGTGCCACTCGCCGATGGAATATCGTCTTCCGCGATTGATGGAGGGCTGCATACGTTCACAGCGGCAGTTGTCACAGTATTGGGAATCACTGCAACCTTACTGCTCGCTCCGCTCCCCGGTAGCTGGCGAGTTTACGCGTTGCTGGTCGCCGCGGTGCTCATCGCAGTCGTGGGACTCGGCGCAGTGGCCGTCGCAAGTCGGTGGCAGCTGATGGGGAACGCGGCGAGAGCGATTGGGCGATTGCCGTGGCTTTATGGGTTCGTGACCGGTAAGCTGCCGATCATAGATTCAGCCGAACGCAACCTACTCACCTTTTATCGCGAGAACCCTGCCGCATTCTATGCGAACCTGACGCTCAATTCTCTGTGGCATGCGATGGCCGTCCTGGAGGTATATGTGGTCCTGCATTTCATGGGAACAAGGATCGGCGTGGTCGGCGCGTGTGCGCTGGAGGGCCTGACAAAGGTGATCAACCTCGTTGGCGCCGTGAGTCCAGGCAACTTCGGGACTTACGAGGGTGGAAATATTCTCATTGCAAATCTGCTCGGTGTTTCGGGCACTGCTGGATTGACGTTGGCCTTGTGTCGACGGGCGCGGGCCGTGTTCTGGGCAGCGGTAGGGGCCGCTTGCGTAGCCATAATGAGGAGAGGCACGCCGGTAGGCAAATTCGAGGTGAAGGGCGATGATAGGGACCTGTCTTTGCATAACGCTTGCATTCGTGCTGCTTCTGGCGCCCCCTGCGACTAAAGCCGACGGCCAAGACGAGCCGTATAGATTCTTTCGCGAATTTGTGGGCTTGAACGAAGATCAGATCGGTACGATCCGCTCAGGGAAGGCGCTTGCGAAGGTTGTCGAGTCCACGACGCCGGACGAGGTGTTTGTCTTCGGCGCGGTTTATGTAAAGGCGAGTCCCGAAAAATATCTCGAACTTGCCTCAAACATCGACGCCCTGCGAAAGCTTCCGGGCTATATCGCAATCAAAAGCTTCAGTGATCCGCCCCAGCTTTCAGACCTCGACGGCTTCGCTCTCGAACACCAAGACATCGAGGAACTGAAAACTTGCAAGGTGGGACATTGCGAGGTTCAACTGCCCACCGAGGCCATCGAGGAGGTCAAGCAATCGCTCGACTGGTCCGCGCCCGACCTCGACTACAGGGTGAACCACCTGGCCCGCCGGATGGCGCTGCAGGCACTGCTCGACTACATGCATGGAGGCAATGCTGCCCTGGGCGTTTATCGTGACAAGAATCATCCCGCCGCGGTCGCCGAAACGTTCGCGTCGCTGATAACACGACTAAGCGCGCTTCCAGTGTACCTCCCCGAACTCAACGAATATCTTCTCGAATATCCGAAGGCTAAGTCGGATAACGTACAAGTCGGCTTCTACTGGGAGGAAGTGAACTTCGGATTGAAACCAACCTTTCGGATCGTGCAGAGGATCGTTTATCGGGGAGCAAGCCCAGTGTACGCAGTGGCTGAGAAGCAGCTTTACGCAAGCCACTACTTTGAAACGGCGCTCGATCTCACTGTCTGCGTCAAAGACGTGCAACGCCCCGGCTTCTACATCATTACGGTCAAGGGCTCGAAACAGGCCGGCCTTACCGGCTTAAAAGGAAGCATCGTGCGCAAAGTGGCGGTGGATAAAGCTCGATCTTCCCTCGAACGCGTTCTCCTTACGATCAAACAACGACTGGAATCGGAACACACTCAGGGTGATTGATCGCTGCCTTGATTTCCTGTTGCTAGAAGCTCGGCGCGATTGACCTGTTCCCCATCAATTCAGTTTTGCCAACTCGCTTCTTCTGCTGAGTGCCCTGCTCGAATCGCACAAGATTCGTAGTGTGCCCCCACACCTTAATGCCCAACTGGCGATGGTCACTGGCGGCAGCATTGCCCGCATTCGGGCAGGCCAACTCCTGAGGCTTCGGCTTCTCCTAATAAATCCAACAACTTGCGAGCTGCACAGATTGGCATGGCCCCTGCAATACCCACCGCAGGAGCTCACATGAATTCAAGAAACAAAACGATACAGAGGCGCACAGGACGTTCGGCCCTGACAACATTTCTATCCCGCGTCTCTCTGATCCTGTGCCTCCAGATCACCCTCGTCGGGGTTGCTTGGGGACAGACGCCGGCGCCAGATTCTCCAGCGCCAGTCTTGACTTTGGACGAAGCGATCCGAATCGCAACCGGCGCCAACCGAGACATCGAAATCAGCAAACTTGAAGTTGTCAAGACGCAAGAGACAGTCGCGCAGGCCAAAACAAATTACCTGCCGAAGCTGGATGCGAACGTTCTTGCAGGAGTGCCGCTGCAGCCGCTGAATTTTACAGTTCCTGCCGGCAGCTTCGGGACGTACCCAGGTATCGGTCCTATCCCAGCAACAAATTCAAGTATTCACTCACCGGTGCGGTTCGGCGCGTTCGTGAATGCCTCCGCGGCACAACCCCTCACTCAACTTTTCAAAGTGAACCTTGCTGTTCAGCAGGCCCGGCTCGGAGTCGATCTCGCCAAGGAAGGAGTGCGCGCTCAGAGTCAGGACACTGCGCGGCAGGTGAAGGAAGCCTACTACCAAGTGGCGGAGCTACAGTCGCAAATCGCCAGTGCAAGAGCAGCTGTTCAGGCTTTGAGCGAGCTGTCCACGTTAACTGAGCGGCGGCTCGCACAGGAAACCGTTTTGCAATCCGATTCGCTCGCAGTGAAGGCCAAGCTAAAACAACAACGCTATCAGTTGCTCACGGCAGAAGACGCTCTTGAGTTACAGAAGCAGAACCTGAATCGTCTTTTGGGGCGCGACCTGCGCACTCCGTTCTCAGTGGAGATGCTCCCGTTCGGCGAGCTTGTTGAATGGGATCTCGATACCGCTCGAAAGCAGGCATTGGAACAGCGCCCCGAGCTTCGGGAAGCCAAGCTGCAGACCAAGATTGCAGAGATGGATGTCCGTCGCGAGCATGCGAAATACATTCCTGATGTGAGCCTCCAGGTCAGCTACCTCGGATTCCAAAACGTTAATTTCCTCCCGCAGAACGCCGGCGCTGTCGGATTCCAATTTCAATGGCAGCCCTTCGATTGGGGGTACAAGAAGCACCGGATCGCAGAACTCAAGGCTACGACGGAGCAGAAGGCGACTGCCGAACAGGACGTTGAACAGCGGACTCTTCTGGACGTCGAAGATAGGTTTCGCAAGCTTGAAGAGGCACGCATGCTGCTGGACGCGCAGACTGAACAACGCGGGGCGGAGCAGGCAAAGCTCCGCGAGATGACGGACCGCTACAACCAGAAAGCAGCGCTTCTGGCCGATCTCATGCAGCAACAGGCAGCAGTATCGGAGGCAGAGGCGCAGTACCAGCAAGCGCTCGCGGGATTTTGGACGGCACGGGCTAACTTTGAAAAAGCGATAGGGGTGGACTAAAGCCATGAAAAACAAGTCAAGCATAGGACTATTGAAAGCAGTAGCCGCGCTATTGGTGCTAATAGCAGGTGCAAGCGGATGTCAGCAACCGACGAAGGTAGCAGCAAAATCCGCAACCCCTGTACGTCTCGCGGATGTTGCGCTCTCTTCTTCTTCGGAAAGTCTGCGGTACTCGGCTTCCGTTCTGCCCTTCGCAGAAGGGACCTCGTCATTCAAGTCCGCAGGGTATGTCACGGAAATTAAACAGGTCGTCGGCGCAGATGGACGGCGCCGGGACATAGGTCCCGGGGACTATGTCAGCCGGGGCACTGTTCTCGCTCAGATTCGGCATCAGGATTTGAAGAATCAGCTTGACCAAGCCGCTGCAATGCTGAATCAAGCGCAGGCGCAGCATGTCCAGGCAACGCTGGACTACGAACGTGCGAAGGCGCTTTACGCCACGCAGAGTTTGACCAAACCCGAATTCGATCAAGCGCAGACTAGGTTCGATTCGACCAATGCGGGTGTGGATCAGGCCAAGGCGAATCTACACCAAGCGCAACTGACTCTTGAGGATGCCGATCTCACGGCACCCTTCTCCGGGTACATCCTTTCCAGAAACATCGAACTAGGAAACCTCGTCGCGCCGGGTATGGCAGCCTTTACGATCGCCGACACGAGCGCGGTCAAAATCGGTTTTGGCGTTCCCGAACATGCGGTGAAGCAACTCCGGTTGGGCCAACAATTCAGCATTCACCTGCAGGACGACCCGAAAGAGTACCAGGGGCGCGTCACGAGTATTGCGGCGAGCGCGGATGAGAAAAATCGCGTTTTCGCTATCGAAGTCACCGTACCTAATCCCAAGAGCTATTTGAAACCGGGGATGATTGCTTCGCTCAACCTGGTGGGCGTTCAAAACGCTCCAGTTCCCTCCGTGCCTCTTACCGCCGTGGTTGCGGATCCTGCTTCATCTGGCCGCTACGCTGTTTTCGTCGCCACAGACGAGAGTGGTAAGTGGGTGGCGCATGTGCGCGAGGTTAAGCTCGGTGAAACCCATGAAAGCGATGTGGCAGTCGATGGCGTGAAGGCAGGAGAAAAGGTCGTCGTTGTTGGGGCGGCCGGCTTGAAGGACGGAGATTTTATTCAGGTTCTTCCATAAGGAGTATGGAACACATGGCAAACGAAAACGCGCAAGAGATCAGCAGTCGCCGCAATGTCCCGAGGTTTTTCGTCGAGCATCCCCACATCTCCTGGTTGCTTCTCGCCGGAGTGCTGATTTGGGGCTGGTTCGGCTACAAATCTATGCCTCAGCGAAAGGACCCCGAAATTCCGGTGCGAGTTGGCGTCGCGGCGTGTCCCTGGCCCGGAGCCACAGCGCAACAGGTAGAACAATTCATTACGCGTCGGATTGAGGACGTTGCCGCTGAGAATAAGACGATCCACCCTGGAACAGATGCGGACTACGGCATTAAGTCCATCTCTCTTCCAGGCTATTCGTTCGTCTACATACAACTCGATGAGGGAGTTACCGATACCAAGCGGCAATTCAGCGACATCAATCTTAAGCTCGATGCCCTGAATTCTCAGTTGCCGCAGGGCGCCGGCCCCATCAGTTTCCAAAGCGATTTTGGAGACACTGCCGCGCTCATGCTAACTGTCGCGAGCCCGAAAGTGGACGATATCGAAATCGTCGCCCGTGCCAGCTCCGTTGAATCGGCGATTCGAAAAGCTCGTGACGCAAGTCAGCCGAATCAAGCGGGTCAGCGCATCACAGTCGTGGATTCCTTTCCGCAATCGATTTCGGCTCGCGAGGTTCTCGACACCGGATACTTGTTTCAAGTGGAAGCGCAGAGTGCCGGAATCATCCGAGACTCGCAAATCATACAGGGAAGCGGATTCATCGGCTTCGATGGTCTTTCCGATGCAGATGACGGCTCTATTCAAGCGTTCATCAGACGGTTTATCTCGGAGCGGTTAAAACGATCCGAGCTGCATCCCGACGCCTGGGAGCCGGTGATCATCCGCGATCCGGCCGAGACGCGAGCGAAACTGGCCGCCGTTGCCGGCGACAAATACAGCTATGCCGAGCTCGACAACTTTTCTGACTTGATTGGACGAACGCTGCAGGGCGCTCCCGAAGTTTCCAAGGTGGAGCGGCGGGGCGTTCTGCCGCAGACCGTCTATCTGGATTATTCGCAGGATCGGCTCGCGGCCTACGGACTGCGCCCTGCTGATCTCTCCAAGGTACTGTCGGCCCGCAACATCATCGCCCCGGGCGGAAGTGTTGAAACCGGCGAGCGCAGGGTCACTCTCATTCCCTCGGGACAATTTGACAGCGCTCAAAGCATCGGCGATGTGGCCGTATCCGCCACGTCAGAGGGTGCCCCGGTATATTTACGGGACCTCGTGCAAATAAGCCGAGGCTATCAGGCTCCTGCCCAATATCTTAACTACTACACTTGGCGAAACTCAAATGGGCGTTGGCAGCGCAGCCGCGCGATCACTTTAGCGATCTATATGCGCGATAAGAAGCAAATCGCACGCTTCGGAGGGTCCGTGAATTCGAAGCTTTCGGACCTTCGCCAAATTCTTCCAGCCGACCTGATTCTTGCGCACACATCCGACCAACCGCTGCAAGTCAAGGAGAACATCCACCTGTTCCTGCGGGCCCTTGTCGAAGCCATCATTCTCGTCGTTATTGTTTCGCTGCTTGGATTTTGGGAGTGGCGTCTGGCTCTGATCATGGCTCTGGCCATACCCATCACGCTCGCGATGACCTTCGGCATTGTCTATATGTTGGGAATCGATCTTCAACAAGTCTCCATCGCAACGCTGATCATCGCCCTGGGCCTTCTCGTCGATGTGCCGGTAGTCTCTGGCGACGGGATCAAACGCGGCTTGGCGGAAGGGTTGCCACGCACGCTTGCATGCTGGCTCGGCCCCACGAAACTTGCAACCGCGATTTTCTACGCGACGATCACCAATATCATCGCCTATCTGCCATTCCTGATGCTCACCGGCAATACCGGCGAGTTTTTGAAGAGCCTCCCCGTCGTGATGACTGCTTCTCTGCTGTGCGCGCTCTGTGTTGCGATGACGTTTGTTCCGTTCCTGGGCTACTACATTTTGCGTGCTCCAGCAAAGCGAGAGCCGACGATCGAGGAGAGACGAGAGCGAGGATTCTACGGCTTTTACAACAAACTCGTCGGCAAAGCCATAAAACACCGCTGGGTCGTCCTCGGCGGGTCGTTGGTTTTCCTGATCATCGGCGGGCTGTTCGGCTCTCGGCTTAAGACCCAATTCTTTCCCGAAGATGTCCAGTATTGGTTTTATCTCGATATTTGGCTGCCGAATGACGCTCCCCTGAGCGTCACCAACGATGCTGCAACGCAGGCCGAAAGAGTGGTCCGGCAGGTGGTTGAGAACTTCCCTGATGCCGCTAGCAAGGAAAAAGGTGGGCATCTTCTTAAGTCGCTGACGACCTTTGCCGGTGGCGGCGGACCTCGCTTCTGGTTTTCGGTTTCGCCGGAAATGCCGCAGACCAACTACACGCAAATGATCGTTGAGGTCACTGATAAAGAGGCTTCGCCAAAGTTAGCTCGTCCCATCCAGGACGCTCTGGCCAAGGAAGTACCAGGCGCTTGGGTCACGGTTCGCCAGCTTCAAACGAATCCTGTTGAGAACCCCGTGGAACTGCTGATCTCTGCGCAGGAGGATATCGACGCGAAGAATGAAGTCAGCGATATACGCACGCTGCGACAGATTGCCCGGCAAGCTCAGGACATCGTCAGTCAAGCTCCCGGCATTGCCGTTCTTCGTGATGATTGGTTCCCTGACGATATTCAGCAGAGGATTCAGATCGATCCAGACCGCGCAAACGTGGCTGGCATCACCAATGCAGATGTCGCCGACGCGTCGACCGCTGCGATGAGCGGCTCCATGGTGGGCGTGTTCAAGGAGGGCGACAAGAACATCCCCATTGTGGCGCGCCTTCGCATGCAGGAGCGTGCCCAGCTTGCCGATATCAAGAACCTGTACGTTTACTCGTCACAGACGAACAATAGGGTGCCGCTGCTATCAATCGCGACGGTCGGAAATTCCTTGGAGACGGGACGTATCGCCCGGCGTGAGCATTTTCGCACCATCTCCATACTTTGTTATCCGGAACCCGGAGTTCTTGCCTCTGAAGTGCTCAATCCGATTCTTCCAAAATTGCGAGAGTTCCAGAAAAATCTTCCTCCCGGTTATCAGCTCCGCATCGGGGGCGAAAGAGCTAAACAGATAGACGGGTTCACGAACCTCAAAATCGTTCTGTTGATTTCTTTGATCGGCATTTACCTGGCCCTACTCGTTCAGTTCAATAACGCGGTGAAACCACTTCTGGTATTCGCCGCTGCTCCCTACGGTGTGATCGGCTCTCTGATCGCCCTCGCGATTATGCATACCCCGTTTGGATTCATGGCTTTTCTGGGCATCGCCAGTTTGATCGGCGTGATCGTTAGCCACGTGATCGTGCTGTTCGACTTTATCGAGGAAATGCATGCGAAGGGCGAGCCGCTGGAGCAGGCCCTCCCAGACGCGGGCATCCAGCGTATCCGGCCCGTGATGATCACAGTAGGGGCGACTATCCTAGCCCTTTTTCCGCTGGCGCTAGAAGGCGGCCCTCTATGGCAGCCTCTGTGTTATGCGCAGATCGGCGGCCTTGCCGTCGCAACCTTTATCACGCTGCTCTTGGTGCCGGTCCTTTACAGCATCTTCGTGCTTGACCTGAAGATCATCCGCTGGGAAGCGAAAGAATCCCAAACCATGCAAGGCGAAGTGCTTGAAGCGCCTAAGACCCTTCCGCAAACAACCTGAGGCCAATGAAAATGACACTCATTCCTCAAGCCGCGGCCGCCGTTCTTCTCTTAATCCTTACACTCTGTTTACAGTGTGCTGGGGTTGCGGCGCTCATCGAGTGGCTAAGAAGCGTCACCGCCAAGGGCGCCAAGTTTGGTCCGATTCGTTCTGCCGTATTGGTGGTGAAATCGACGATCGCCATCATCATTCTCCATGGGCTCGTGATCTTGCTGTGGGCGAGTTTCTATCGGTTGCAGTGTTTCCGCTCATGGGAACTCGCCTTCTACTTCTCGGCGAGCAGTTATGCCACCGTCGGATACGGCGACGCGATCCTTCCGAGTAGGTGGAGACTTTTAGGACCTTTGGAGAGCATGGCCGGAGTACTAATGTGTGGAGTATCAGTCTGCCTTCTATTCGCAACGATCACGCGGTTGGTCTACCGCGACCCACGTCATTCTCGAACCCTGGACCACGTAAGCCATCCGGTAGCCCTTGGGGAATCACCATATTCGAGCGAACAAAGCCATGCCTAATACCACCATCGAAACGCCCGATTGGCTTCGCGAGATGGAGACGATCCTGGAGGAACTCAATGAAGGTGTAGTCGTCGTTGACGATCAGCTTCGAGTGATCTTTGCAAACGAAGCACTTACGCGCATGGGAGACTTCGAGCGCGAGGAGCTTCAGGGCCGCACACCCGACGCGATTTTCCCACCCAACGATATTCCGCACATTCTGCGGCAGCACGAATCGGGGCACCGGTATGGCCGGAATCGCGACGAGTTTTATCTTCCGCGCAAGGACGGGCAGAAAATCCCGGTGATTTTCAGTGGGCGGATCATTCAAGGTCCGGACGGACAGGACTACTCGTTGATTACCGTCACCGACATCAGCGAACAAAAGCGAATCGAGGAACAGCTTCGTGAATCCAATGCGCTCCTTGAGGAGCGCCAAAGAGAAATTGAGGCCGATCTTTCGATTGCAGCGCGCGTCCAACAATCACTCGCGCCGCACAGTGTGATATGGAAAGACCTCGCTGTCGAGGCCTACTACAGCCCCGCGCATAAGATTGGCGGCGACTTCGGTGTCGTCCTGTCGCAAGGCGATGAATTGCTAAATGTTATTGTTTGCGATGTTTCAGGACACGGAGTTGGCTCGGCTCTCATGGCCGGCCGCATCTACTCTGAAACCCTCCACGCCCTGGAACGTAGGACTGCGCCTGTCGCCTTGCTACACCGCCTCCACGAGTTTGTGAGTGATCGGCTCGCACAGGAAGATTTCTACTTCACCATGGCCGCAGCGCGTTTTCGTCAATTCGGGCACCGCATGAGTTTTGCCGCTGCAGGCCATCCTCCAGCAATACTCGTCTCGAATGGCACTCTCCGCCTGCTTAGTTCGCGGAACGCCATCCTTGGTCGCCTGCCCGAGCTTGCTCCGTCCGCGTCCGCGGACGAAATAGAACTAGCGCCCGGCGACCGTCTGGTTCTCTACACGGATGGGCTCGTCGAGGTGTTCAACAGCTTCGAAGAGATGCTTGGCATCCAGGGCCTTCAAGAGTTGATTCGCCAGTCTGCGACGCGACCACTGCCGGAAATGAAACAGGCAATCCTCGACGGAGTTGCTGCGTGGAGTCACGGCTCGCTCGCCGACGACGTGTCCCTTGTTATCGTCGAAGTTCGTTAGCCACGGAGTCCGCGCCTAGACCGCGAAGCAACGGTTCAGTCGCACTAGAGGACAGTCGGTTCCGATTACATTCAGCGTTCGGCTACTGTTCGCCTGCGGACTTCGAGGAGGAAGCGCACGTTGAACAAGGGTCAGCTCATGCAGCGGCTGCGATGACATTTATCGGCGGGTAGTGTGGTGCACACTTTTGTCTCAAGGAGGGGTTCAGTCTCCGACGCTGCGTCAAACTCTGACTGTGCACGAACTGTGCACGAACGGGTTGTTTTGAGCCTATTGGGGTTAGCTTTTGAGCGAAAGCAGATTCCCCGATTTGTTGTAAACGCTAGCAGTTAAAATGAACGAGGCGTTTGTTAGAAGCGACTCTCGCGCTTTGCAAGCAGGGGGTCGCCGGTTCGATCCCGGCCACGTCCACCAAACCCTTTAACTGTGAATGATTTACCGGATTCGTCTCCGCGTCGCATTCCCGCTTCTGTCTGGACTGTGCAAGAAAGAGCCGAATCGAGCCGCTGTGCACAATCACGAAGGAACGTAAGTCGCTGAAATTGAGGAACGAGCTTGGGCAATTAGAAACGGAGGAAGGGGACGACCCTGCTGAGAAGGCAGGTGCGCTCTGTCTAACAAGAATTTCAAGAATTCCGACTTCCCGGGTGACTCTTGGTGGTTCCGGGCTGCCGATGGCGATTCGAGTGGGCGATGAGATGTCCCTGCAACTTCGCCGCCTGATCTCTCAACACTCCTCGAAGCCAAATGTAGGCTGGGTCCTTATCGTGGTATTTGTGCCATTGAAGCACTTCAATCATGGGCGGAACATCGACGGGTAGAGGGCTCAGTTTTAGCGGCAGAAATTTGGCATATTTTCTTGCCAGGCGCGTGGCGACGGTGGCGATTCTCTTCGTGCCCACGATCAGGTGCGGGACGACATCGAAGCTGTGCGCCACCACTTCGGCTCTCCTCCTGTACTTCAGGCGTCGGAGGAACAGCTCGTCGAAGTTTGGCGCCGCACCCTCACCTACGTGGATGGCGACGTGACCAAGGCTGAGGTACTGCCCGAGAGAAATTCGGCGGCCCACGTTTCGGTTGCGTGTCCAGGCGATCACCGTGTGCGTGTCCTCAAACAGGGGCACTTTCGGGTGCCCCTTGGATACGAATACCTCGGGGGCGATCAGGAAGTCGAGGGTGCCGGCCTCCAGGGCCTCCACTGCCCGCTCACTCGTCGGCACGAGCTCGAAGGCGATGTGCGGCGCCAGGCGCTGGACAATCCTCAGAGCATCCGCCATGAATACGGTGATCGCATAGTCGGAGACAGCAACCGAGAAACGCCGGCGCGAGGTTGCCGGATCAAACCGAGTCTGCGTCGCGATGGTAGCTTGCGCCTGAAGTAAGAGATTGCGCACAGGCTTGATGAGCCCCTGGGCCACCGGCGTCAAAGCCATCCGGCCCCCGACGGGAACCAGGAGTTGATCCTGAAAGAAACTCCGCAGCCGGGCCAGCGCGGCGCTGGTGGCGGATTGACTCAAGTGAATGCGCATGCCGGCCCGAGTCACGTTCTTCTCAGTCAGCAGGGCGTCCAATGCAATCAGCAGATTGAGGTCGAATTCAGAGAGCTTCATTGGTGTTCCCCGGTATCTGTTCAATGGATACAGCGTATGCTCAAAAACGATTTGGTGAATACTGGATCATCCGTCTATCGTGGCCGCGTATGCAAGTCTTACTCATCGAAACGAGGCCCGTATGCCCAGACGCATCCTGTCCCATCTCGCGCACGTGGAACTCTTGACGCCGAGGCTGGAAGCCTCGGTCGCCTTTTTCACGAACGCCCTCGGGCTGGTTGAAAGCGCCCGCTCCGGCAAGTCCGTCTATCTTCGGTGTTGGGGCGAGCACTACCATCACAGCATCGTGCTTACCGCGGCGGAACAGCCCGGGCTTGGCCACGCGGCATGGCGCACGGAAGGCACGGACGAACTTAACGAGGCGGCCGCAAGGATTGAAGCAAACGGTATCCGCGGCGAATGGCGCGAGAAATCGGTCGGGCACGGCCGCGCGTACCGATTTCGCGGCCCCGGAGGGCACTTCCACGAAGTCTTCTGGGAGGTCGAGCGTTTCGATGCACCTGCCGAGCAGAAGTCAACGTATCCGGATCGCCCGCAGCGATTCGTCGGCCGGGCCGTCGCCCCGCGGCAGATCGACCACGTTACCTTGAACACGCAAGACGTCATGAAAACGTGCGAATGGTATCGCGACGCTCTGGGCTTTCGCTTCATGGGCTACACAGTTCTCGACCACGACCCAAAGGTCACCGTATTCGGCGTCCTCACCACGAACGAAAAGTCGCACGATCTGGGCTTCGGCGGCGACTTCTCGAAGGTGCCCGGACGATTCCATCACGTGGCCTTCTGGATCCCATCCTACGAGGAGCTCTTGCGCGCGGCCGACCTGCTGCTCGAGTCAGGTACGCCGATCGAGTTCGGCCCGGGCAAACACGGAATCGGCGAACAGGGTTACCTGTATTTTCGAGACCCGGTCGGTTTACGCGTGGAGCTCAATACCGGCGGATACCGCAACTACATACCCGATTGGCAGCCCACCGTCTGGAAACCTTCGCAAGGATCCCACGTGATGTTCCGCAATCTCGATTACGGCCCCAAGTCTTTCATGGAAGCGATGCCTCCGGCGCCCGAACCTGCGATTCCGGAGCCCGACATGGCACAGGTTCCGGCAGGAGTTCCTAATCGAAGTCCAAGGCAGGAATAATCCCAATGTCTGCTCGAGGCCGCCTCTCATGACACCGCCAAGGCCGCGTTTTGCGCTTGCGACCGTCTCGGCGAGCGGCGGAGCGCCGGTCTGGGCGCTGGTGCTGGGCGACCGAGTGGCGCCGGTTCACGCGTTGAAGCCGATGTTCGAGCAGATCGGATGCGCGCCGCCAGAGTCCTCTTCCGTCCTCGCGCTCCTGGAAAAGTGGGAGACGAGCTTCGAGGCATTGCTGCGGGCGGCAGAATTCCTTCAAGCCGCCGAAGCCGAGAGCGATGCATGGCGAAACGTCTTCGTGCCGCGCGAGCAGCTGACGTTCCGACCGCCGGTTGATTTGCCGCGGCAGGTTTTCTGCGCCGGTGCGAACTATCGAAAACATGTGATCGACCTCATCGTCGATCAAGCCTCGGGCGCATCCCGCGATCAAAGCCCGGAAGAGCGCAGGGCGCAAGCCGCAAAGATGATGGACGATCGCGCCGCGCACGGAGCGCCCTTCGTGTTCACGAAGCCGGTGTCCGCTGTCACGGGACCCTACGATCCAGTGATTCTGCCTCGTCACGCCGCGCAGCCGGACTGGGAACTCGAGCTCGCGGTGATCATCGGCAAGCCGGCGCGCCACGTAAGCCGCGATCGCGCGCTCGACTATGTCGCGGGCTACACGATCGTCAACGACATTACCAACCGCGACCTCGTCTTCCGCAAAGACGCCGGTGCATTGGGAGCGGATTGGCTCGCGGCGAAAGCTTCGCCCGGCTACTTGCCGACAGGTCCCTATCTCGTACCCGCCGCATTCGTTGCGGATCCGCAGAGCCTGCAAATTACGCTCAAGCTCAATGGCCAGACGATGCAGGATGAAAGCACCGCCGACATGATCTTCGGCGTGGCTCGGATCATCGAGTTCCTTTCAAAGCACGTGCAGCTCTGGCCCGGCGATCTGATCGCGACCGGGTCACCTGCCGGAAACGGCACGCACTACAACCGCTTCCTAATGCCTGGAGACGTCATGGAAGGCTCGATCACGGGCCTTGGCACGCAGCGTAATCGGTGCATCGCGGAGGAGGGCGACGCTCATGCCGCCCGCTGAAATGTCCGCTCGCGTAGTTCGATCCGAGAGCGGCCGCAGGTCTCTCACCGTGGACATTCATTGCCACGTTCTGACGGTGCAAGTCGAGCGCCTCGTCGCAGACCGGCCGGAAAAACAGGCCGAACCCGCGGCACAGCTGCGAATGTATCGAGCCGAGTCGGTCGAATATAACCGCAAGCTTTTCGCCGGCCTGATGCCTCAGCTTACGGACATCGGCGAGCGCCTGCGACGGATGGACGCCATGGGCGTCGATGTGCAGGTGATCAGCCCATCGCCGAACCAGTATTACTACTGGGCGGATGTCGATCTTGCGAAACAGATCGTAGCGACGCAGAACGAACACATTGCATCCGTTTGCGCCGCTCACCCCGACCGGCTCCGGGGCCTCGGCAACGTGGCGCTGCAGCATCCTGAACTATCGGTTCAACAACTCGCTGAGTGCGTTGGCAAATTCGGCTTGCGCGGAGTCGAGATCTCCTCTGCCGTGAACGGGCTCGAACTTTCGGATTCGCGCTTCGATCGCTTCTGGTCGAAGGCAGAGGAGCTAGGCTGCCTCGTATTCATTCATCCGCTCGGCACGTCGCTGGGCGAACGGGTGAATCGTCATTACCTGGGAAACATCATCGGCCAGCCGATTGAGACCACGATTGCGCTCTCGCATCTGATCTTCGGCGGCGTCCTGGACCGCCATCCGGGGCTGAAGATCTGCGCGGCTCATGGCGGCGGCTACTTGCCTTCCTACGTGGGCCGATCGGACCACGGGTTCGCCGTGCGCCCGGAAGCGGCGAAGATCAAGCACAAGCCGAGCGAGTATTTGAAGCGCATCTATTTCGACAGTCTGGTTTACACACCCGAGGGGTTGCGGCATTTGATCGAAGAAGTCGGAGCAGCGCACATCCTGCTCGGCACGGACTACCCCTTCGACATGGGCGCGTACGAGCCCCACAAATTCCTAGCTGCGGTGCCAGGTTTGACGGAACAGCAGCGCGAGCAAATCCTCGGAGGAAACGCGGCGCGCCTGCTGGGTATCGACGCAGGTGCAACTTCGAGAGTGTGAGGTTTGGGGAGAACGGAATGCCGAACGTCAGCAAAGTGCTCATCGTGGGCGGCGGGATCGGCGGTCTGGCCCTGTCCGTCGGGTTGCGCAGAGCCGGAATCGACGTTGAGATCGCCGAGATCAAACAGCAATGGACCGTCTACCACGTGGGCATCATTGCGCAGAGCAACTTGATCCGGGCGATGATCGGTCTCGGCATCGCGGACGATTGTGTGGCCGCCGGGTTTCCCTACCAGGGCCTCCGCTTTTGCGACGCCCACGGCAACGTGATGAATGAAACCCCCGGCGTGAAGCTGGCCGGACCCAACTATCCCGCATTTCTCGGATTGACCCGTCCTGCCTTGCACGACGTGCTGTTTGCCGCATCGAAGAAGGCCGGCGCCCAGGTTCATCTCGGTGTGAGTGTCGCAGAGCTCCGGCAATCCGAGAGCAAAGTCGCGGTGAGATTCACCGATGGCAGCGCGCGAGAGTACGACTTCGTCGTTGGCGGGGACGGCGTAAATTCCCAGCTTCGCACGATGCTGTTCGGGGATCATCTTCAGCCTCGATTTACCGGAGAGGGCGTCTGGCGCTACAACGTTCCTCGCCCGCCGGAAATCGATTACGGCTCGATCTATGCCACGAGTGAAGGACCAAAGGCGGGGCTGATCCCTCTTACGCGCGAAACGGCTTACATATTCCAGATCGGCCCGGAACCGGGCAATCCTCGCTTCCCGAAAAATGAATTGGCCGATATCATGCGCGAGCGATTGAAGCCGTTCGGCGGCACGATCGGCGAGTTGGCTCGCGGCATCACAGACCCGGCGTTGGTCGTCTACCGCCCTCTCGAATCGGTTCTGGTGCCTTCGCCCTGGTATCGCGGGCGCGTGGCGTTGATCGGCGACGCAGCCCATTCGATTACGCCGCACCTCGGGCAGGGAGCGGCACAGGCCGTCGAAGACGCGGTCGTGCTGGCGGAGGAGCTGCAAAAGAACGGGCCGCTGCAGGATTCGCTGCAATCCTTCATGCGCCGCCGCTTCGAGCGCTGCAAATTCATCCTGGAAGCCTCGCTCCAGATCGGTGAATGGGAGATGCATCCGGATCCCAAAGCAGATGTGGGGAGCCTGATGGGCCGCGTTGCTCAGACGGTTGTGCAGCCGCTCTGAAATCGCCGTCGAGCGGCAGCGGGCCAGGCCAGCGAGAGGATTTGGATCGAAACGAAAAGGCGATTCCTCATGAAGAAGTGGCCGTATACAAAAGGGCTCCACGACCTCGGGAATGGCTGCTACGCGTATCTTCAGCCGAATGGCACCTGGGGCTACAGCAATTCCGGTCTCGTGGTCGACGGCGGCGAAGCGCTGCTTGTCGACACGCTCATGGATCTCAAGCTGACGCGCGAAATGCTCGATCGGATGCGCGCCGCCGTGCCGGTCTCCGAAAAAATAGAGACGCTTGTGAACACGCATTCCAATCCCGACCACACGAATGGAAACCAGCTGGTCGCGGGCGCGCAAATCATATCGTCGACCGCATGTCTCGAGGAGATGAAGGAACAAAGCTCCGCCCCGCGCTATCCGATGACCGGCGATGCGGGCGCTTTCTTTCAGGAAGTGCTCGGCAGCCGGTTTGACTTCAGTAACATCCGCGCCGTGCTTCCGTCCCGCACGTTTGATCGCGAGCTGACTCTGCTCGTCGGAAGCAAAGAAGTGTGCCTTCTGGAGATGGGCCCGGCGCACACCCGCGGCGACATCGTCATTCACGTCCCCGCAGACAAAACAGTATTCACCGGAGACATTCTTTTTGCCGGGGGCCATCCCGTGATCTGGGCGGGCCCCGTCGGCAACTGGATTCGAGCGTGCGACACGATCCTCGAATGGGATGTGGAGACTGTCGTGCCGGGTCACGGTCCTATCACCGACAAAAGCGGCGTCCGCGCGTTAAAGCGCTACCTCAAATTCGTGCGTGACGAATCGCGAAAGCGCTTCGACGCCGGAATGGGCTACGAGGACGCCGCCCGCGACATTGCGCTCGACGCCTTCGCCGATTGGACTGATCCCGAGCGAATCGTCGTCAACGTGTACGCCTGCTATCGGGAGTTCAGCGGCAAAGCGGATCGTCTGCCGGTTCCCGCACTCTTCGGCGGCATGGCCCGCTATCACAATGAGCGTAAGACCCGAACGGACAGAGTTCGCGGATGAACCTGAACGAGACGCACGATCCATCGCGCCGGAGTTGGCTGCAGTCGGCGAATCACCCCGACACCGACTTCCCGATCCAAAATCTCCCGCTGGGGATCTTTCGCGAAGGCGGAATTGCGAGAGGCGGAACCGCCATCGGGGACCGGATTTTCGATCTCGCTGCCGCCCTCGATCTGGGCTTCTTATCCGGCGAGGCTGCTAATGCAGCTCGCGCGGCGGCGGGGGACACTCTCAATCCTTTGATGGCTCTCGGATCGCGGCCTGCGTCCGCCCTGCGCGCGCGGCTATCCGACCTGCTACGCGCCGACGGTCCGGAGCGAAGGCGCGTAGAGTCACACGCCAACTGCCTGCTCGTGCCCATGTTTTCCGCGGAGATGCTGCTTCCTGCGAAGATCTGCAACTTTACAGATTTCGTGTGTTCGACATTCCACGCCCAGAGAGCGGTACGAAAGCCCCTGGATTCGCCCTTGGCGCCCGTTCTCACCTACATGCCGGTGGCGTATCACGGGCGGGCCAGCTCGATACGAGTCAGCGGCGAGGACATTCGCCGCTCGCAGGGCCAGTTCAAGGATTCCGAGGGCGTTGTGCTGTTCGGCCCGTCGAAGGC
>Ga0187856_1000384_pt1 | contig 41021 bp, 47 predicted proteins | sample June2016WEW_8_40_FD_132443 | JGI IMG/M metagenome (GOLD analysis project Ga0187856, IMG submission 132443) | Peatland microbial communities from SPRUCE experiment site at the Marcell Experimental Forest, Minnesota, USA - June2016WEW_8_40 | ecosystem: Environmental > Terrestrial > Soil > Wetlands... | reverse complement strand
GCGCTTCCCTTCGGCCCTTTTCTCTCCCTTGGGGCGCTGCTTTATGCAATTGCCGGCAATGAGCTTATCCGTCTGTTTTTCAGCCTTATTTCGAGATGAAAAAGTCTGCGCGTTGTTGAGGGGGCTATGGTGAATCGCATTCTGGACAAGTTCAATCCTCTTTATAGACTCGGTTTTGGGAAGCCCCGCCAGTTGCTGGGAGTCGATATCGGAACGACTTCCATAAAGGTCTGTCTTCTTAAGAAAACGAAAGAAGGGCGCTTCGCCCTATCCGGCCTGGCGTGCAGGTCCTATAACCATGACCTCCTTCATGACGGAAACATCATAGACCGTCCTTTTGTGGCCCAGGAGCTGAAAGACCTGCGCAACAACGGCTCGATCAGGACGAGAAACGCCGCCTCAGCCCTTTCAAGCTATAGCGTGATTACGAAGAGGGTAACTATGCCCTTTCTTGAAAAGGAAGCCCTTGAAAGCGCGGTAAAGATCGAGGTTGAAAATATCATCCCTTTTCCCTTGAAAGATATCTATTACAGCTATGACATCATGGGGGCGGACGAAGAAAAGGAAAGGATGATGAACCTCCTTATCGTGGCCGCGAAAAAGGAGATCGTCGAAGGTTACATAAAGACATTCGAGCTGGCCGGGCTCAACCTTTGCGTGCTCGATGTCGATATTTTTGCAATAACAAACCTGATCGAGCAGATATACAAGCCGGAGAGCCATTCGATCCTTGCGGCGGACATAGGCGCATCGGTGACAAACATCGCAATCGTCAAGGGAGTGAATATAGAGTTTACGAGGGAAATACTGGTAGGAGGGAAATATATTACCAGCGAGCTTGCAAAAACGCAAAGACTCACGCCCGGGGAGGCCGAAGAGAAAAAGCTGAAGAGCGATGACGATGCAACCGTGGTGTTTTATGATTTCATCGCGAACATATCCTCAGAGATCAATAAGACGGTCAACTTCTATGTGGCGACAAAACCCCGGGAGACAGTGGGCAAGATATATCTGACGGGCGGGTCTTCTCTTGTTCCGGGGCTGAGAAAGCAGATCGAATCGGACACGGGCATAGGTGTCGAATTTCTCAACCCCTTCCTTTATCTCGATGATAACGGCTCGATCGGGACGGAAGCACACCAGGAGTTCTTCATGCCTGTAGCGCTCTCCCTGTCAACGAGAAGGAACGAGAGCGTATGATGATAAAGATAAACCTTCTGCCGCAGAAGAGCTACGGACAACACGGCGCTCACCCTGATCTCGTTATCTTCCCGGCGATACTTGTGCTCACCTTCGCTCTCGTCGGGGGCGTCTTTTTGAAGAACAATAGAGATGTTGCGAGGTTGCGCATCGAGACGGCCGGCTTACGCACAAAAATCGGCTCGCTTCAGGGCATCTACAAGGAATTTCTCACCATGGAAAAAGAACGGAAGGAGATAGCCGAGAGGATAGCCGTGATAGACAGGATCAAAGAGGGTAGGGCGCTTGCGCCCAGGCTGCTTTACGACCTTTCGTCGCTGATGACGGACAATCTGTGGCTCAAGAAGGTGCGCAAAGTTGACACGCGGATCGATATCGAAGGCAGGTCCATTGACAATGAGTCGGTTTGCACTTTTGTGGAGGGCCTATCCCGGCTCTTCTACATGAAGAATGTCGAATTGAAGAGTGTGGAGGACGTGACGGAAACGGGGATGACAGTGAGGAAATTCATTGTCGAGGCCGGTGCGGCCTCATGAAGCTGCAAGTAAGAGCACTCACAATTCCGGGGAGATACAGGGTTGCCCTCATGCTCCTTATACCCGCAGTGATTATTGCCGCTGCCTATTTCCTTCTCTTCGATGCACAGCTCAAGGAGGAGAAAAGACTCGAAACTGAGGTAAAGGGCCTGCGGCAGGAACTCCTCAAAGTGACGGCAATGAAAAACAACATGGAGAAGACGCGTAGAGAGTACGCCGGTCTTAAGGCCGATCTGCAGCTCAGGTTGAGACAGATGCCGGAGGAAAAGGAAGTGCCGGCCCTGCTGAGACAGGTTTCTCTTACTGCCCAGGAAACGAAGACGCACATGAAATATTTTGCCCCAAAAGAATCAGGGGCTCGGGAGTTTTATTTGGAGCTGCCCTTCGAAATGAAATACACGGGGTCCTATCACAGCATCGGCTACTTTTTCGATGGGATCCGAAGACTTGAGAGAATCATCCATATCACGAGCTTTTCCCTGGAGGAGGCGAAAGGGGCGGGCCCAAAAGGGACTCTTGAAGGTTCCTGTCTCGCGAAAACCTATGTTTTTATGAAAGAACCGTTGCCACCCGCGAACAAAGGTGTGGCATCACCGACCGGTGCGGGGCGCCGGGCGTCTACAGCCGGGCCGCAACCGGCTAACACAGGTGGTTCAGGAGGAAAAGAATGAGCCCGTCAGGAAATAGGCTTCTTTCGGCGCTATTGTTCTTTTCCATCGTTTCTGTTCCTTTTGGCGCATGCGCCGGCGAAAAACAGGGGGCAACGGCCGCTACTGCCCAGGATATGGACCGTTTTTCCTATACCTCCAAGGACCGGCGGGACCCTTTCGAGCCGGTCTATCTGCTGAAGGCGGCCAGAAGAACATCTGTCGGGACAACCCGAAAGGAGGGATATGAGCTCGATGAGCTGAAATTCGTGGGGATGATGAAGTCAGGGAGCGTGACGTTCGCCCTGATGGAGGACATGCAGGGTAAAGGGTTGCTCTTCAAAAAAGGGGATTTCCTTAACAGGAACCTCTGGGTTTTCGATGCCTTGGAAGACAAAGTGATCCTGGCTTATAAGCTGAGGGGAGATATCCGGAAGATATCGCTGGATATTCCTCGAAAATAGGAAGGGTGACACATGAAAAAGTTTTTGCTTTTGCTCTCTTTTGCCATTATTTTCATGCCGCTGGTATGCCCGGCACAGCAGGCGCGGCAGGCGCCTCCGAAAATATCCTTTGACTTCATGGACGCGGATATCAGGAACGTGCTGAGGGTGATTGCAGAGGTCTCAAATAAGAACATGGTGATCTCCGATGACGTAAAGGGCAAGGTTACCATCAAATTGGAAAATGTCTCCTGCGACGACGCGCTTGAGGTCGTCTTAAAGAACAATGACCTGGCCAAAGTGGAAGATGAGAACATGGTCCGGGTCATGACGGCGAAAAAGTTCTACGAAGAAAGAGACAGGGGAGCAAGGGAAAGGCTTGACTTCATGAAGGAGAGGGAGGCGCGGCAGAAGCTGGAACAGCAATTTGTCACGGAGACGGTCTACGTCAATTATGCCGACATAGCCGATGTGGAGAAGATGATCAGGGGCGAGACCTCGGCCTCGGCAAGAGACGTGACGCAGGCGCTGCCGCCGGGCGCCCAGGGCGCGCCAAGCGCGCCGGGCGCCCAGGGCGCGCTCTTCGAAAAGCCTAAGGGCCTGCTTTCACCGAACGGCGTGGTCACTGTGGTCAAGTGGAACAACGCGCTCGTCATCAGGGACACAAGAGAGAACGTGGCCGAGGTGGTAAGGCTTATAAAAGAGCATGACGTACCCCCGCAGCAGGTACAGATCAACGCGCGCATAGTCCTGGCCACTTCCACGTTCTCGAAGGAGCTGGGTGTACAATGGGGCGCTTCCTACCAGACAAGGATACGGGGCGAGTCTGTCGGGTCTGCCGCGGCCAAGCAGGTGACGGGGGATTCCAGCTCCACCACGTACACGGCCCCGACAGGGAACCTGGGTATGAGGAACGGAGTCGTGTCGTTCCCTTACAATGTGAATCTACCCGCTACCACGGGGGTGGGCACGGGCGGGTCGATGGGGGTATACGTGGGCAGTCTCACCGATTCGCTGCAGCTCGACCTGGTACTTTCCGCTATGGAGGCCCACGACAAAGGCAAGGTTATATCCAACCCGAAGGTCATCACCTCTGACAACCGCGCGGCGCGCATCACACAGGGCACGGAGATCCCCTACCAGAGCTCCTCGGCGCAGCTTGGCACCAACATCATGTTCAAGCTCGCCGTACTGCAGCTTGCGGTGACCCCCCATCTCATAAAGGACGGGAACATCAGGTTGACGATCGAGGCAAAGGATGATGAGCCGGATTTCGACCCACGCTTTCCCGTGCCCGGGGTCACGAAAAGGGAGGCTGTTACCGAGCTGCTGGTCAGAGACGGGGAGACCGTAGTGATGGGCGGGATTTATGAGGACACGCTGGATAACTCCACGTCGGGCATACCGGGTCTCCAGGATATCCCACTGCTCGGCCGGCTCTTCAAACACACAGGCAAGACCGACAACAAGAGCGAACTCCTCATATTCATCACACCCACTCTGCTCAAAAATTTTTACGCGAAAGAAGGGGGATAAATGAAGAATGTACCGGTGCTGCTATTCACGCTGCTCGCTTTTCCGGCGTTCTCCTGCCCGTGTTTCGCCCTTGATCCTGTGATAGGAGTGATCGCTCCCCTGAACAACGAGAGGGTGACCATTACGAAAGGCGATAAAGCCGTGGCGAACGTCGGGGAGAGAGACGGGATCATCAAAGGGGATGTAGGCTCGGTAAGGGCTGAGAGAAACGGCGCCCCCTCCAGTGCTATCGCGGGGTGCGCGGTTACGGCCAGCAATTACCGATCGAGTGTGTGTGAAGTCATCAACGATAGCAAGGAGATCGACCCGGGCGCTTTTATCTTTTTCGAGCCTGTCGCCTTTACGGATGCAACCCTTTATCCCGTTACCATCGCAGTCCTCTCCCACGTCGTGGGGCCCTATGAGCCGTATAAGCGGCTGCGGGTCTGCCTCTACGGGATATTCGACGACAGAAATGCGCAAACGGGGTTGTCCGAGCTGATCGTGGGGGAATTCGCGCGGGTGTTCGCCCAGAAGAAGCGCATAGATTTAGTGGACAAATCGGCCCTGAAGGAGCTTATATTTTATCCGGACGCCGACACAAAACTGATCGACTTTGTGCAGAAGAACATGAAAACGGCCGGTATAGACGCACTCGTTACCGGGACCTACAAGGTGAACGGCAAAAGGATAGACCTGACGGTTCTCGCCATAAACAAAGAGGGGAGCAGCAAGACCGGCTTTTTCTCGTTCCCCCTGGAGGAGAGATACACCCGCTCGCTCTCCGCTATTGTCGCCAACCCTATGACGCCGACCCGCATTGAGGTTTCGACATGCCTTCTCACGTTAAAGACCATGCCCTTCGAGCCGGCCAAGCATGAGCTGGGGCAGTTGATACGAGAGGAATCGGCCGGCAACCCGCTCGTAGAAAGGGTGTTGAAACGGACAACGTTCAATCTCCTCAGCCCTGTAGAGATAAAAGTGCGGGTAGATGGCGAAGCACTGACTATCTCCGATAAAAAGGAGCAGAGACTCATCCTGCCGAACGGCGTGCACCGCGTCCTGGTCTCTTTCAGGCGTGGATATTTCTTCAATGAATCACTCCTCTATACGTCCCAACAGGAGGTGACGCGCGAAGCGCTCCTCGATCTCACCAAGCCCGACAACCTGCTTATCGACATCAGGATCAACCCGTTGTTCCTGCCTGACGCGATCGGTCTCGACGTACGCGAGCGCGTGGATAGCCGCCGTGAGGTAATCACACCGATCTATAAGGTGCAGTCGGAGAAGACTATCGAGGTCTTCAAAGACTGACAGAAGCGCTTTTCTTCCGACTATGACGACGGAGAGACTTTCCAAATTCCTTGCGACCAGCGGCATCGCATCGCGGCGGAAATCTGAAGAGATCATCAGGTCGGGCAGGGTGAAGGTGAACGGCCTGACCGTCACCGATCCCGCCCATGCTGTCGACCGCAGCCGCGACATGGTCGCCATCGACAATCACGCCATCAGGCCCCCTGCGGCGTCGTGCTATGTTGCCCTGTATAAGCCTCCCGGGTATCTGTCCGACCTCGCCGACATCGAGGGCAGGGACCGCCCCCTCGCGCGGCAGCTCATACGCCTCCAAGCGCCGCTTTTACCCGTCGGTCGCCTCGATTACAATTCTGAGGGTCTGATGATCTTTACGAATGACGGGGCCTTTGCCAATCTCGTGACGCACCCCAGGTATGAAGTGGAGAAAGAGTATCACGTGAAGCTCGCCGGGGCCCTGACGCAGGAACAACTGAAGGCTGCCGTCATGGGCCTTTCCCTCGATAAAGGCCACATTTACCGGTTCAAGACCATCGCACCGCTGAATTACCGGGGTTCAGCACCCCCTCCGTCGGCAAAGCCACGACCCGCTTCGCGGGTGCCCCGGCCTCCCCGCTCAACTGGCTTTAACAACGCGGAGAAGAACACGTGGTACAGAGTGACCGTCACGGAGGGCAAATACCATCACCTCAGGAAGGTCGCCGAAGCGCTTTCTCATAAAGTCATGAGGCTCCGTCGCGTGCGCATCGACGGCATTAGGCTGGGCGATCTCAAGCCGGGCGAATGGAGACATATCGAGCCTGAAGACATAAAAAGGTTCCTCCGTCAGCAGTCGCTGCCACGGACATGCGGCGCCGGGAGGGTCGCACGGTGAAATCTTCGCGAACTCCCGGATATTTTGATTGACAGTATCATCGGCTTTTAGCTAACATAATAGCTGCCATGGAAAACAAGAGTTGCGTAAAATGGGCAGATATCCTCAAGACCATCGGTCACCCCATAAGGATCAGGATAATCGAGACGCTCCTCGATAACGACAAGTGCGTCAGTACTATCCGGGGCTGCCTGGATCTTCCGCAGGCCACTGTGTCGCAGCACCTGTCGCTCTTGCGGGTAAAGGGCATTGTGCACCGCGAGCGTTGCGGCGTGAAGGCGAAGTATTCGATTAGTGATAGAAACATCGAACAAATCATCAAATTGATAAAGGATCGTGAGTTAACATAATATCTCTTATCAGAACCATTTGATACCCCGGCAACCGAGGAGTGGACGCCCCACCCGTTACTCCCCCGACGCCTAACCACCCTTCCGGTTCTATGGTATCGATGGACTCTCAGCTCGAGGTTTCATGAAGGACCCGGGAATAAGCGCGGCAGACATCAACCGGCTCTACAAACAGGTAGAGGGCAAGCTGGAAAGCATCGTTGAGAAACTGCTCGTATCGAAGATGAACGATAATGACAATATACTTCAGAGCGTCCAGACGATGATGGAGAGGATCTTCATCACCACCGCCATGAAGATGGCGGCTAACAATGTCTCACAAGCCTCCAAGCTGCTCGGCATTAACCGCAACACCCTCAGCAAGAAGCTTAAGGAGATGAAAGAACTGTCTACAATAGAGGAGTCTTAGGCCAGATAACTGACTATAAGGTCTCCAAGCTCCCTGGTCCCCATGCCCATCCTGCCCGCATCAACCGATTTGACATCGTTTTTGAGGGCCCGCGCCACGGCCTTGTCGATTGCCCCGGCCCCGCCGCTCTCGCCCAGGGAATCGAGCATCATGGCCCCCGCAAAGATAGCGGCCAGGGGATTTATCACGTTCTTGCCCGTATACTTCGGCGCCGATCCGCCTATCGGCTCGAACATGGAAACCCCGCAGGGGTTTATGTTGCCGCCGCAGGCGATGCCCATGCCGCCCTGGATCATGGCGCCGAGGTCGGTGATGATGTCGCCGAACAGGTTATCCGTCACAATCACATCGAACCATTCAGGGTTCTTGACCATCCACATAACCGTGGCATCCACGTGGGCATAATCGGTCTCTATACCGGGGTAGTCCTTAGCCACCTCATGAAAAGTCCTTTCCCAGAGGTTGAAGGCGTAGGTAAGCACGTTGGTCTTTCCGCAGAGGGTCAGCTTGTTCCTTTTGTTCCGCTTCCTCGTGAGGTCGAAGGCGAAGCGTAAGCATCTCTCCACGCCCTTTCGGGTGTTTATCGATTCCTGAGTCGCCACTTCATCGGGCGTCCCTTTCTTGAGGATGCCCCCTGCTCCCGCATAAAGCCCCTCGGTATTTTCTCTCACCACAACAAAATCTATGTCAGCGGGCCCCTTGTTTTTGAGGGGCGTTTCCACCCCGTCATAGAGTTTCACCGGTCTTAGGTTAATATACTGATCAAGCTCGAAGCGGATGCGGAGCAATATCTCCTTCTCAAGGATACCGGGCCTGACATCGGGATGGCCTATGGCGCCGAGGAAAAGGGCCTGCTGTGATTTCAGCTCCGACAAGACACTGTCCGGGAGCGTCTCTCCGGTCTTGAGATACCTCTCGCCCCCAAGGTTGTAGTAAGTGTACGTGAGGGTAAAACCGAATTTCTTCGATACTGCGTCGAGTACCTTGACCCCCTCTTCCACAACTTCCGGGCCCGTCCCATCGCCAGGTATAACGCCTATCCGATATTCCTTCGCCATTCTCCTCTCCTTTGAGACAGGTTCTTGCCCGCGCAATTATTGGGGCTCAGCGCCCCCTCCGTCGGCAAAGCCGTCGGAGCCTCCCCCCTCAGTTCGCTACGCTCAATTATTGGGGCTCAGCGCCCCCTCCGTCGGCAAAGCCACGACCCGCTTCGCGGGTGCCCCGGCCTCCCCCCTCAGTTCGCTACGCTCAATAACGCCTCACGCCGGTTCCAGCGCCTTGTGCCCTATGTCCCTGCGATAATACATGCCCTCAAACTCTATGCACGAAACGGCCTCATAAACTTTATCTATTGCTTTCCGGTAGGTACTGCCCAGGGCCGTCACCCCAAGCACCCTGCCCCCCGACGTATAGTACTCGTTCCCAACCCGCTTTGTGCCGGCGTGGAACACGACCACATCCTTTTGCCCCTCAACCTCGCTGAGCCCCTTGATGAGCTTTCCCTTTTCCGGCCGTTCCGGGTAGCCCCGGGACGCCACGACAACGCACACCGCAACGCCTTCTTTCCACACCAGCGGCTCCGCCTTCCCGAGATTTCCTTCGGCGCACGATGAAACAACAGGCAGAAGATCACTTTCCATCTTGAAGAGTATGGGCTGCGTTTCCGGGTCGCCGAAGCGCGCGTTGAACTCCAGCACGTAAGGGTTCCCGTCGTGAAGCATCAAGCCGCCGTAGAGCACGCCCTTATAGGTAATGCCCTCGTCTCGCAGGGCATCTATGGTCCTCTTCATTACAAAGGCATCGATACTTTCTTCCATCGCCTTCTCTATGAAGGGTAACGGCGTATAGGCCCCCATGCCTCCCGTATTCGGTCCCTTATCGTTATCACGCAGTGCCTTGTGGTCCTGGGAGGGAAGCATGCGCTGCATGGATGAGCCGTCAGAGAAGACGAGGTAGGAAGCCTCGATCCCGGAAAGGAAGTCCTCCACAATCACCCTTTTCCCTGCGTCGCCGTAGATATGGTCGACGAGCGGCTCCCTGAGCGCCCTTTCCCCCTCGTCGGCGGACTTGATGACATACGCGCCCTTCCCCGCGGCCAACCCGTCCGCTTTCACCACGTACGGCGGTGAAAGCCCCTTTATATACGCAAGGCCGCGGTCGAAAGCGTCAAAGGTCCGAAAAGGGGCCGTGGGTATCCCGTGCTTCTCCATCAGCGCCTTTGCGAAGACCTTACTCGTCTCAATCCGCGAGCCCGCTTCGCAGGGGCCGAACACCGGTATCCCCGCCCCTTCGAACCTGTCGACTATCCCTGCCGCAAGCGCGCTTTCCGGTCCTACGACGACAAGCTCGATATGTTCTTTCCGGGCACACGCAAGAAGCGCCTCCGTGTCCGTCACACCTATATCGACGCAGGAGGCTATCTGCGAAATGCCACCGTTGCCCGGGGCACAGAAAAGCGCACCAATCTTAGGCGATTGCGAGAGCTTCCACACAAGGGCGTGTTCCCTGCCCCCGCCGCCTACAACGAGAACTCGCATTTTCGTTTTCCGCCTAACGACTTGCCTGAGAAAGGTAGTCGTAAATAGCTCTGTCGTAATCTGAGGTTTTGAAGAATACCTTCTTCGCGAGAAAGAAGCGAAGCTCCTCGGTCGTCTCGCCGTTGTGCGCCTTCATATCCTCCATTACCCGCGGATAGTCCTCGGGGTCCACCACCACGGTCACGTAGTTGAAATTCTTCGCAGCCGCTCGTATCATGGAGGGCCCGCCGATATCTATATTCTCTATGGCCTCGTCAAAGGTACACCCCTTGGCCACTACCTCTTCGAACGGATAGAGGTTCACCACAATCATGTCGATGTTCTTGATATCGAGGGCCTTCTTGGCCTCCTGGTGCTCAGCCTTGTCTCTGATGTTCAAAATCCCGCCGTGCACCTTCGGATGGAGTGTTTTCACTCTCCCATCCATTATTTCGGGAAAGCCCGTGTGCTCGCTCATCTCTTTCGCGTTGACCTTCATCTCGTCGAGGTATTTCTTCGTGCCGCCTGTTGAGATGATCTCAATCTGATAACTCTTCAAAAAAGGCGCCAGCTCCGCCAGACCCGCCTTGTTCGATACGCTTATCACTGCCCGCTCAATTTTCATCAATCCCCCTCTTGGTAAGTGCGCAGCCGATACGCCGCAGGATAGCGAACCGCGCTATCTTTCCTCGATTTGACGATTTATGATAGTTTCACACGGGGCCGTTTGTCAATAAGAATCCACCTGCGCTTTCAGGCGACTTCACCGGGAATGAGGCCTTCGAAAGACGCACTTTCGGCTCACGAGGGCTCTTCTTCCCCCCTGGCTACATAAAACCACTCGTCGTTGAATCGCACCAGCCTTATTTTATCTTCCTCGACAAGCCTGTCGAGCCCCGCTCTCGCCTCTGTCGGCGATACCCCGGCTGTCCGCACTATGTCATCGAGGCTAAGAGACCTCCTCTTGAGCGTCGCCAGCACAGACTCTCTCCATTGCTCCGCCTTTTGCGCCGGCCCCCGTCTCTCGAAGGCCGGGATGATCTCGCATCCATTGCCGAGAACATGTGCGAGAGATAACAGCTCCGCGCCATCGAGTCCGCAGGCCGCTTCCTCAAGGGGCGGACGGGCGACTGTATTCAACTGGACCTTGTCAACCGATAGCTTGCTCACTATTTGCTTAAATATTTCCATTTGTTCCACGCTGTTGTTAATCCCTTTTATGAGCATAATCTCAAGCCAGATCTTGCCCTTATACCCCCGGCGGAATGCCCTTAACCCTTCGACGAGCTGAGTGAACGAAAGTGCGGGATGGGGACGGTTGATCCTTTCAAAAACGGCGTCCCCTGTCGCATCGAGGGAGGGGAGCACTACATCGGCCGCTGCGATATCTCTGCGCACATCTTCTCTGAAGAGCAGCGACCCATTCGTGATCACCGCGAGGGGAATGGGGGTCTTCCGCTTTATAGCGCGAATGATCTCCCCGATGTCTGCGCTCAGGGTCGGTTCCCCCGACCCGGAGAGGCTTATAAAATCGATGCGCCTCCCCTCTCCCACCCTTTCGGCCGCCTGTTTGACGATTAAACCGGGGTCCGAGAAGCTGCGCCGTTCCACTTCCTTCTGCGTTGTCTTGCCGACCTGGCAGTATATGCAATCAAAGCTGCAGCACTTGCGCGGGATTATGTCCACACCGAGAGAAAAGCCGAGCCTCCTTGACGGGACCGGTCCGAATACGAACTCTTTCATCCCATTAAGTTAACCTATCCGGTCCTGATATTAAAGAGCCCGGCCTATTTGTCCCCTTTTGACGCATCGAGCAGAATTATCTCTATCCTTCTGTTCAGGGCCCTGTCCCGGTCGGTGTCATTTGCGGCGACCGGCCGGTATTCCGCGTAGCCCGACGCGGAGATCCGGTTAGGAAGGAACCCATACTTTTCAATCAGGTGGCGCACCACTTCCGTGGCCCTTCTCGTCGAAAGCTCCCAATTAGACTTGAATTCCGCGGTATTGATCGGCACATCGTCTGTATGCCCCTCGATGCTCACGTGGTTATTGCTTTTCTCCAGTATCGGGACGATCTTCCTCAATGCGCTTTTCGCCGCCTCTTTCAGCTCCGCTCTCCCTTCATCGAAAAAGGCCCTGTCCATTATGCGGATGACGATGCCTCTCTCATCCCTGAAGACCGAAATCTTTTGCCCCTCATCGTTCGCGTCCGCCATGGCCGCTATCTGGTTCTCTAACTCCGCCTCGATCTCCCGGCCTGCCCCCGCCGACCCAGGCGATGCATTGACCATTTTCTGACCGATCGCGCCCCCTTCCTTGACGATGCTCGATCCGCCCTTGAATATGGCCTTCAGGTGCTGCGCTACCTCCTGGTGCTTTTGGGCGTCCTGCTTGGAGAACGTATACATCATGATGAAGAAGGCTAAAAGGAGCGTGATGAGATCGGCGTAGGTGACGAGCCATCGCTCAAGGTTCTCACGCTCATCCTCGTTCTTTCTTTTTTTCATCATTCTTCTCCCGCACGTTGGTTGGGAAGGAGGAATGAAAGGAGCTTCATCCTGATCACCCTCGGGTTGTCGCCCATGGCAAGGGAGACAATTCCTTCGCTTATTATCTCAAGATAGATCACTTCGTCCTGGTGCTTTGCCTTGAGTTTATCGGAAATAGGCAGGTAGATAAGGTTGGCCATTGCAACCCCCCACAGGGTCGCAATGAAAGCCCCGGCAATCGCGGATGCCATATTCGAGCTGTCCTCCATGCTTCCGAGGGCATGGATAAGACCGAGGACCGTTCCCAGTATTCCGAGAGTCGGTGAAAATCCGCCGAGTTTCTGGAAGAACGTGGAGCCTATCTTGTGCCGCTCGTGCATGTAGGACATCTCTATCTCGAGGATCTCCTTGATCTTCGTCGTTTCAAAACCATCTATGGCAAGCTGGATTGCTTTCTTGAGAAAGGAATCGCGAATCGTGGAAAGCTCTTTTTCAAGGCTTAACAGGCCGTTCTTGCGCGACTTTTGTGAGAGCGTGAAGATAAAGTCGATCAACGGCAGCGGGTCGAGCTTCTTTTCGAAGAGGATGATTTTGAAGAGCTTCGGGAGGTTACGCAACTGGTCGAATGACGTGGTAACAGTCGCGGCGCCGAAAGTGCCGATGATAACCAGGATCATGGCCGGTAACTGGATGAGCGCCGAGAGGCGACCGCCCTCCATGACAAAGGAGACAAGCACGGCGCCAATCCCCAGAAACAGCCCGAAAATGGTCGTGATATCCATCGGTTTTCCACCCGCCTATGGTAGTTGCTTCATCCTCAGGCACTCTCTCTCCCTCGAAAAAATGTGACCAACCAAGGCATCCAGGTCTTTTTCGCTTATGGCCGCGAAGCCTACGGCCGTCTCCCATCCTTCTCCGTCCTGCGTCTTCGCGGGGGTGACCCGCATTACCCTGCCAAGTGCCCTGATGGGGCGACCGGGAAAAGACGGCAGCCCGATGCGGAGTTCCAGGTAGGCACCTTCGTCCAGTTTCATGGTGGAACAATATTTGAGGCCCGAACCGCTTATCGTGACGTCGACGTACGCGCTCTGAAAGCTGTTATCCTTATTTGACAGCAGCTCAATTACCGCATCCAGCCTCCTGTCGATACTCTCGAAATAGGCATACAGCTCGTTCTTTCGAAAAGCGGAGCGCTCCGGCAGCGCGTCGGTCCCGGATGCCGGAAGACCGGGGGAAAGGTCCGGTCCTTTCAGGGTTTTTTCCAACACCAGGGATTCCTGACGGCTTACCTCCTTAAATTCCAGGAGCAGACAGTCGCTTATTCTGAAAAATTGGCGTCTTTCACTCTCTATGGAATCCACTGCCGGTCATCTCCATGAAACAGTCCGCCATATCCGGGTCGAACTGTTTTCCCCTGCACCTCTTGATTTCCGCCAGTACTTCCTCCTTTGTCTGGGCTTTCCTGTACGGTCTGTCCGTCATCATGGCATCGCAGGTATCGCAGAGGGCAATCAACCTCGAAGAGTACGGGATACTTTCTCCGGCAAGATGGTCGGGGTAGCCGGCGCCGTCGAACCTCTCGTGGTGGTGCCTCGTTATCCTGGCTTCATTCGCCAGGATATCGAAACGGTTTATGATCTCCTCCCCATAGACCGAATGGCTCTTCATGAGCGCATACTCATCGTCGGTCAGCCCGCTTTCCTTCAGGAGGATTGAATCGGGAATCCCGATTTTGCCCACATCGTGTATGGGAGCAACAATCCGCACAACATCCTTGTCATAATCGGTTGCGCCCAGGGCGTCCGCAAGGAGAAGCGACATCTCTGCGACCCGTCTGCAGTGGCCTTCGGTGTACATGTCCCGCCTGTTGATAGCGACGATCAAAGAGGTGAGCGTGTGAAGGACGCCCTCGAAAAGACTTTCGTAAAGCAGTCTGTTCTCAATCTGCGTGGAGGCCTTGTCCGCTATCATCCTCAGGAAATTTATGTCGTCCTGACTGAAGCCGTTCTTCGGGGCGCGCCCGTTTGACTTGCCCCCCATCATGATGGCGCCTATCCATTCTCCCTTTATTACGAGGGAGAGGAACATTTTATTCTCCTTCAGGAAATGCCTCTTCCCGGACCTGACTTCCTCCATCAACGGTGATGAGATGGGTATATTTTTCTCGATGCTTCCATCCCCTATCCGGGTCTTGTAGAGGATAAGCTGCTGATTCTCGTGATCCACAATATAGTAGCCGCACACCGCCGAATTCAGGACCTCTTTTACCACCAGAATGGTTTTTTCATAGATATCGTCAAATATACTCAGGGAGTTGAATGTATTCGAAATATGATACATCTTGGTCAGCTCGGCGATCTTGGCCTGGAGCTGGCGATTGAGCAGCTCGATCTTCCTCGCGTCCTCCAGGTCGGACAGTATGCTGTTCTTTTCCAGGAGAAGCTCTCTCTGTTTTTGAACCTTCATGATCCCCAGCAGGAGCTTGTCGATGGAAAAGGGCTTCATCAGAAAATCGCTTGCGCCCTTTTTCATCGCCTCGATGATCAGGTCCGGATCGTTATACCCGGTGATCATGACGACGGCAATGGTCGGGTCCTGAAGTCTTATCGTGTCCAGAAGGGAAATGCCGTCGGTATCTGGCAGCTTTACGTCGAGTATCACAATTTCAACATCCTTGCCCGAGAGCACATCAATGGCCTGTTTTCCCGTCGAGGCCTTATAGACTTCACAGCTATAGGGAGCAAGGAAGTCAGAGACGAGCTGAATAATATCAGGGCTGTCATCTACAAGAAGAATTTTAGAACCTTCGATCATGAGATCGACCTATGGCCTCCACTTCAATCGTTATTTATCTGCCTTAGGAAAGCTTTCATCCCCACGGACTTCATCCATCACATCAGTAAAGCGTGCTATTTGCTCTTCGTCCAGCCATTTGCGGTACCTCGATATTTCGAAATAGAAGCTCTTCAGCTTATCGAACAACTGCTTGTTTGTCTTCTTCAACACTATTTTGTCTTTCGCGTTCTTGATTATCACCTTCAACTCTTCGATCCTGAAAGGCTTTACCAGGTAGTCGAAAGCCCCGGCCTTTACCGATTCTATGGCGCTGTCGAGGGAAGCGTAACCCGTAATGATAATGAATTCGGTTGTAGTTTCGCCCTTGGCGATCTCCTTGATCAGCTCTATGCCGGTCATTCCCGGCATGTTCAGGTCGGTAATGATGAGATCGAAGGCAGTTTCAGCATATTTTGCCAGCGCCTCTTTTCCGTCGGCGGCGCCCTGCGCAAGGTAGCCCTCTTCCCGCAGATACTCTTCGAGAATGCTTCTGATCTCCCGGTTATCGTCGACTATAAGTATCTTGAACGGCTCATCCTTCCTGGTCATGTCTTCTCAACCTTTCCGTCATCTTTTCCCCTATTCTCTCAAAGAGCACCCTTTTCATGCCTTCTTCCGATATGATGACATTGTCCTCTTCCGGCGGCCCATCGCATGCGTTCTCACCACGACCCATCCTGCTTTTCATGTTCCTCATGTAGGTTTTGATGACGCTGTTGATCTGGAAGTCAGACACGGTCATAGTTGTCCCTCTAGTCTACTTATCGGCCTGATAACTTAAAACTTAAGACGGTTCTAGGTGGTTGTGTCGAAAAAGACGGGCATTGGGGGGAATGGAAATTTCGAGCGATACTTCCGCACGGCGTTCCTGCTTTTCGAAAGCTCTTCCATTTGCTTCAACAGCTTCTTCCTCTCGTATTCCAGGCGGGACAGGAGGTCGACTTCTCTTTCGAGGCATTCCTTCAGCTCATGGAGAGGGAGGTCGAGCCGGCTCCCGGACGTCTGCGCATCGAAGATAAGCCTTCCCCTTTCCATAAGCAGGTCGATAAGCCTCTCCCTGTTCCGCTCCTTCAGGGCCTCGCGGCTCAATCGGACGAAATCCCTTGCTATCTGCCGGTCGGGGGTACTCATGGGTTTTTGCCCTGGCCTTTGTCCTTGCCTGCCGGATGGCGCAAGAAGATCGGGGAATCGGCACTAAGACGCTCCGCCAGTCTCGCGCGAATTCTCTTCATGTTCACGTCCGTCACGTCTCTCATGAAGCCTCTGGCGCTGAGTATCCCTTCCTTGTCTTCCGGTCCTCTCTCTTTGCCCACGGAGATGTAAATGCAAACATCATACCGTTCTCCTTAAAGAGCGCGTTTCAGCAGCGGCCGCAGGGCGAGTCCTTCTCTTCACCGTTCGATAGGCCTCTGCGAAACCCTCCGATATGGTCGCAAGAATGGACTTGCATTCGTCCAGGGTACTGATGTCGAGACTCGCGTGGACCTCCTGCAGCCTCCTCATGAGATAGCCATAGAGCAGGGAGAGGTTTTTCGGGATCTCGCCGAGGGACATGTCGAGGGAGGCATCGAGGACCTGGATGGTCTGGACGATGCGCGTCAGCTCCACGCACTTCTTCTCGTATTTCTTTTGCGCGATGAGCATCTTCACTTCTTCAATCTTCCTGGTGAGGGTCTCGAGCACCGTGAGGAGTATTTTCCCCTTGTCGTGCTCGTCGGTCATCATAGTGGCGGCGGCGTAGGCGCTGTATGGATTCATGGGGCCCTCTAAAACGAAGTCGATGATGTTGATGATGAGCCGGGCGTGTTTGTCATTGCGTTGACCATGTCGGTGAGCCAGGTTTTCGTCGTGTTCGCCTGCTCGATAACGACCTCCAGGTTGTTGAACTCATTCGTTATCACCTGCGCCTGCTGGGCGCACTGGGCCTCCACCTGCGTCAGTTGTGTGTTGTCCTGGGTGATCTTGTCGCTGATGGAACTCTGCAAGGATATCAGGATACCCGTCGAAGGGTCTACGTAAGCGTTAAGATTCGTGTAAAGGGCAGTGCTCAGCGACTGGATGGCATTGACCGTTTCGGTCGGATTGGCCGACAGGGCGGCGGAAAATGTGGTGGAGTCGAGGCTCAGCGTGCCGTCCGTACCGAAAGTGATGCCGATGGATGCGGCCGTCGTGTACGTCGAGTTCCCCTTTATGTTACCAAGCAGTGTACCGGTTATGGAGTTTTTTATCCCGTAAAGTGTTGGGTTGCCCATGAGCACGTTCGACGTGGATGAAGAGGAGGAATTGTACGTGTTCTGGTTGTTTATGTAGGTGAGGACGCTGTTCAGGTCGCTGACAAGGGTGCTCGCGTCGGTGCTCAGGCCTGAGGTATCCTGGGTGATATTCAATTCTATAGCGGTCGAGTTGGTGCCCGTCAGGGTAAGCGTGACCCCGGGGATCACGCCCGTGACGGTGTTCGAGGGGGAGGTCATGCTGTAGCCGTCAACCGAAAAGGCGGCGTCCTGCCCGCCCTGCAGCAGGTTCTTCGGCGAGCCGTTGGAAAGCAGGCCCAGCGATTCCAGCACGGTCGATCCGGCGCCGTCCGCCAGGGTTATGCCGGAGGAGCCGGCGCCTGTCGACTGGATGGTCAAACAGGACTGCGTACCCGATATGTTGAGGAGCGAGGCGTTCACCCCCGCGTCCGCGGCGTTTATATTCGTGACGATGTCGGAGAGCGTATCCGTCGACGCGACGGAAACGGTCGTGCCGTTTATCACCATATCCCCCGACACCCCGAGGGCGGTGTCGCTCGACGTTTGCGGATCGGATGCCATCTTTTCGGCAGCCGCGAGGGTCGTCACCTCTATGGAATAGGTGCCGGCCGCAATGGTGCCCGTCCCGGTGGCAGCAGAAAGCACGTTCGACGGCGTGATGGAGGAGTCCGCGCAGGTCAGGGACCCGGTGAATGCCTGGTAGCCGCCGGCCGCGTTGAGGTTGTTCGTGCTGATGTAGCTCGTAAGGGCGGAAAGCGTGGTATTGAATGACTGCCAGGCGGATAAGAGGTTCTGCTGGGTTGTGATGTCGTTGTTTATAGGGGTCTCGGCCGCCGTCAACTGGTTTGCGTTTATCTCGGAAGCAAGGCTCTGCCAGTCCGTGTTGCTCACGATGCCGGTAAGGTTGACCGGTGACGACGTTGATGACGTTGATGACATCTCATACCCTCCTTCGCTTTCAGTAGTTGCAAGTTATATGCCGCCGCTTTGCAAACCTGCCGCCGATTACACGTCCCCGTCCTTATGAATTGCTCCTTGCCCCCCTTCCTCTAAGGGGGGCAAGGAGTACAACGCTGCGGTTATTAACCCTTTATGAGGGCGATGATCTGCTGTGGAAGCGAGTTGGCCTGGGAGAGCATGGCCACGTCCGCCTGGGTCGCGATCTGGGACTGGGTGAACGTAGACATCGCCGATGCGTAGTTCGTGTCCTTGATGGTCGATTCGGCCGCCTGCGTGTTGGTCTGCATGGTCTGCAGGTTGGCGGTCTGGTAGCTGAGCTGGTTCTGCGCGTTGCCGACGGTGCTCTCATCGTTGTTCAGGTTCGTGATCGCGGTGTCGACCTGCCCCATGTACGTTGCCGCGAGGGTTGCGCTCGTGAGGCTGCCGGTGAGACCTAGCGTCGCGCTGTTGACCTGGTTCAGGGTCAGGTTGACCTGGTTGGCCGCGTTGGCCTTGTCGCCCACCTGGAACTTAAGGGCGCCGGCGCCCGCCGTGACCGTGATAGTACCGGCCAGGGTCGCCTGGTTCGCGTTCACGGTAAGGTTAATGCCGAACTGCGAGAAGTTAAGGGTGCTGGTGGCCAGGCCGGTTGGCGCGACGTTGGCAATGGTCTGGGAGGGGAGGCCTGCGGCATTGCTCGTCAACGTCACGGAAGTGGCCGAGGCGGTTAAGGTGTATACGGCGCCCGAGGCCGCGCTGTAGCCGGAAACATCGACTGCCGCGAGACCGGTAGCCGGGGTGTCGGTGGCAACAGCGCTATTGCCGGTGCCGAAGACACCGCTACTGCTGTACTGCGTGCTCGAATTGATGTTATCGATCTGGGTCTGCAGGGCGCTCCGCTCGCTGTCGAGAGAGGTAAGGTTGGTTGAATCGTTCGCGGAAGCCGCCTCCGTGGCGAGCTGCTTCAACTGGGTGAGGATATTGCCGATCTGCTGCATGGCGCCCTGGGCCACCTGGAGCATGGCCGTCCCCTGGTTCGCGTTGTTGATCGCTGTCTGGAGCACCGCAGATTTCACGCCGAGGCTAAAGGAGATGGCGTAGCCCGCGGGGTCGTCGGCCGCGCTGTTGAGCTGGTAGCCGCTCGAAAGCTGCTGGGTCGCCTTCGACAGGGTCGCAGAGTTGGTCGTCAGCCAGTTTTGCGTGTTCAACGAAGATACGTTTGTGTTGAGTGTCAGTGACATTTTAAACCTCCATGTTTAGTTTTTATTTGGCGTCATGCCATGGTCCGGAAGGATCGCTCTTTGTCGCCTCCTTCTCCTTCCATGATCATATTATCGACGGGTATGTGAGATACTTAAGGGGTATTGTTGAAGAGCTGAGAAAATCTAGGTATTTATCGCGACCGGGAAAGAAACCGGATACCCTTCGTTCGGCAGGATCACTTGCATGAAAAGCCCTTTTTCCGTATTGACAAGGAGGGGGGACCTCAGGTTGACATATAACGTCTCTTTCTCGCGTCTGGCGATGCAGAGGACCGCAAGGTGCTCGATGCCCCCTTCGGTGAGGGACAGGGCACGGATGGCATCGTCCTCCACGTCGAAGGCGTACTCCTCGACCGCGTGATAGGGGTTGACGACGACGAAGGAGATGCCCGAATCGAGGCATCTGAGCAGCCGGAAGGGCGAATCGGGGCCGAAGGCGTCCTGGAGCGCATACTTTTCTCTTTCTTCGAACCCGATGACCCTGCCTTTGAGAATGATATCACTCATCATTGTCACCCAGGACCTTCCTGATCGCATCGAGGCCGTCCAGGGCCGATTGCCTGTTGGCGTCCCTTATCTCGCCCAGCAGCTCCTCCCGTATGATCGTATATCCCGCGGGCGCCTCTATGCCGAGCCTCAGCCTTCCCTTCTCCGCTTCCAGCACGACGACCCTTATGTCCCCGCCTTTTCCCCGGATCAGGATGGACTGATGTGTTTTTCTCGACAGGACGAGCATTCATCCTCTTTCTTATGCCGGCAGATAGTTGAGTATGCTCAGGCTCTCGGCTTTCGACATGACATAGAGGGCCGCCTGGTATGCCGTTGACAGGGTCGTGTAATCGGAATAGGCCTGCGCGGTATCGACATCCACCAGGTTGTCGGACGTTTCAGTGAGGGTGGTGCCGGTCGTCGTATTCGTGGTAAGGAGGCTGCTTATATTTTTCGTGTACGTGCCCACATAGGCGAGGTTGTTCGCCGTCAGGTCGACGCAGTTGCCGATGTCGGTCAAGTCCGCCTGCACGGCAGCGGTATCGTTGTTCGCGAGGTCGTTGCCGAACTGCTGCAGTGTCGCAAAGATATCCACGTTCTGTCCGTTCACCGTCCCGGTGAACACCGTATTGCCCGAAATGGACGCATCGACCGTTGTCGAGGTGTTCACGGCGACCTTCGCAACATTGTCCGTCCCGTTGAACGTCACGCTGTTGGTGGTGCTGTCGAGGGTGTAGGCCGCCCCGTTCGCCTTCTCCCCGCCGAATATATAGGTGTCTCCCACCTTTGTGTTCCCCACGGCCGCAAGCTGCTGGATATAGCTATCGACCTGGTCCGCCGCGGCGCTTCTCGAGCTCGCGTCCACCGTAGAAGACGACATCTGGACCGCCAGTTGCTTGACCGTCGTCAGGATGTCGCCGATGGAGTTCAACGAAGTCTGATAGTAGGCGCCGTTCGCCTGGAGGCTGTTGAGGTTGCTCGCGTACTGGGTGTTCTGGCTTTGTTCGGCCGTGATCTGCATGTTCCGGGCATAGCTCGCGGGATCATCCGAAGGCACAAGCACCTTTTTCCCTGATGCAACCTGGTTCGTGAGCGTGTCCATCTGCGATTCGAGCGTGGAGAGCGTGGCCGTATAGGTTTGAAATCTAAAACTGTCGGTTACTCTCATGTTGTTGTGGTGACCCCCACTGCATTCATTAAGGTATTCAGAAGGCTGTCGGCGACCGTGTAGAGGCGCGCAGCCGCCTGGTAGGCGTTCTCGTATTGGATGAGATTCGACATTTCTTCATCGATCGACACGCCCGACTCGCTCGCCTGCTGGGCCTGGAGCGACGTCATGGCATTTTGACTATAGGTGGTCAGGTCCGTCGCGCTCTTTACCGCCTCCCCTACTTTGGAGACGACGCCCGCTTCATAGTCGGTGTAGGCAGCACCTGTTACGCCAAGGGCTTGGCTGACCTGGCCTGCGGGAACCGTAATAGGGCCGGACGCGTTTGACAACGCCAGTTCATTATTTGAAATGGAGGCTGTCACACCGGTCGCGCCTATTTCGCCGTTTATATTGTTGACAACCGTTTGCAGACTGTCGCTGGCCGAGACGGTCACCGACTGTCCCTGGCCCAGCTGGATATCGCCCGTAAGATTCAGGGCGGCTGTGGTCGAGGATTGCGACGTCGAGGTGAGCGTCTGGAGGAGGTTTTGGGACGACGCATCGAGGTCTCCGTTTACCACGGAAACGTGGTCGCCTGCCGCAGCCGCCGTGAGCACCAGTTGGTAGCCGGTCGACGAATCGGTCACCGACGCGGAGACGCCCGTCCGGCCTTTGATCCCATTGACGGTCGCCGCGATATCGGAGAGCGAGTCGCCCGCGCCTATGGCAACGGCCACACCGTTTACTGCAAGGCTGCCTGAAATCCCCAGGGCCGTGGCGCTCGACGCGAAGGGGGTTGAAGAAACGGTATTCCCACCGAGGACCGTGTCGTTTGCGAGTGATGCGATCGCCAGTGCGACGTCGTTGTCCGTCGTATCCGTGGTTGAAGAAGTCGCCATCACGTTGTCAAGCTGAACGTTGCCCGACGGATCCATGATTTGATCCGACAGGGCCATATTTTCGGCGTAATCTCCACCGGTGACAGGCTGAAAAAAGGTGCCGGTGCTCGCGGCCTGATCCGGTGTGCCGCCGTTACCCATCTGGCTGAAATAGTTCACGTTCTGCGCGATGGATTGGGCCAGGCCGTTAAGGTCGCTTATGTAGCCGTTGATCGTGGTGTCCCGTGTGGTGATGAGGGTGCCAAGCGATCCTCCTGAGATCTCGCCGGTGATGTCGACAACATTTCCCGATACGTCCTGTAAGCCCACGTCTGTGAAGCCTGTTTGCTGATTTTGAACCTGCGTGAGCTGGGAGGCGGTATTTCCCTGAACGAGGGTCTTCCCGGTCGAGGTGAAGACCGTCACCATGTTGTTGCTGCCCGTCACACACGTGATATTCATGTATCCGGAGAGTGTTTGCAGGAGCTGGTTCCTCTGGTCGATGTAGTCGTTGGCTTCGCTCGTCCCCACCTGGCCTTGCGCGATCTCCTGATTGAGGGAGGCGATCGAGGTAAGCGTCGTGTTGACATCGCTGATGGCCGAATTCACGTCGCCGTTCGCTTGCGTCTGCAGGGAGGTAAGGTCGTTATACATGCCGTTGATAACCTTGCTCAGGCTCTGGCCGTCCGAGGCAACGGTTTGCTTGTCCGCGGTGCTTGTCGGGTCTGTCGATAATGTCTGCCAGTCATTGAAGAACTGCGTGATGCTTGTGGAGAGATTTGAATTATCCTCATTGAAGATGGACTGTATGCTCGTCAAGTAGTTCCCGGCAACCGTCTGTCCCTGAAGATTGCTGTTCTGGGCCGAGATTGAATTCTGGATGTTCTGGTCGAGGTAGCTCTTGATTTGCCGGACGGTAACGCCATTCCCCATGAGGCCGATCGACGAAGGGGTCGGCATCGCTTCCTCCAGAACGGCCTCCTGCCTCGAATAGCCCGGCGTGTTCACGTTGGCTATATTATGAGATAGGGTCTGGATCGCCGTCTGGTTCGCGGAAAGGGCACTCTTTGCGATAGTGAGTATGGACGATATCGACACTACACTCTCCTCGATACCATGATGGAGATGCTCCTTCCCTTTTCATAGGACGTCCTGTTGATAAATTCTATGATCTTTTCCAGAGACGACTTCACATGGTCCATCGAGAAGGAGAGGAGCTTCATATTCTTCTCCAGCGCCGTTTTCACCTCCCTCACTCTTGCTTCGAGCCGCTCCCCGAGGGACCTCCACGCCTCGCTTTCCTCCAATGCGGCGCGGTCACCCAGCGGGATCAGGAGCTTCTCCTTTTCGGCCTCGATGTATTCGAGCCGTTTGAGGATCTCCTCTTTTCTGTTGTTTTCCCTGATAATACCCTCAAGAGAGAAAGAGATTATGGCGTCCCTCTCAGCCGTCAAGGCCGCAAGGAATTCTTTCAGTGTGCTCAGCTCCTCGCTCCCCAGTTCTATGAGCTTCTCGCCTTCCATGTCATAACGTCTCGTCGAGCAACTGGCTCTTGAGTATGCTCCGTGCCACCAGTACGCCCTTGGCATTGTAGGTCCCCGAATCTATGGCCTGCTTCACGCTCGCTACCTTGTTTTCGTCCACGTCAGGAAGTGCCTTCACCCGTTCTTTGAGGCTGTTGACCTGGTCCTTCCAGCCCGAAAGCTCGACCTTGTCCCCTGTGCCGGCGACTTTTTGCGAGCTGCCCTGGGCATCGCTCCCGCCTTTGAGAGAGGAGGGCTTCGTCAGGTTGTTCAGAAGGACGACCTGCTTATCATTGTCTATCTTCATGGCATGCTACCTCCTACTTACTTATGTCGCCGTTTACGTGTAAAACTTTAGCCGGTTCTTGACAGATATTTCATAATTGCCTCTTTTATGCCTATCCCTCTCTTCGAGAGATAATCGGCCACCTTTTCATAGAAGATCGACATCTCGGTCTCCTCCGTATAGCTCTTCTTGGTGAGTTGGGACGCCTTGCCGAGCTCCTTCAGCATATTACAAATGAAGAAGGACTCAAAGCCTTCCGCGGCCTTCTCCATCGATTGCCGCTTCCCGGCCTTCGTACCCGATGCGTCTCCGCTCTTTGTCAACGCATCGATTTTCGTTCCTGAGTCCATGTGGCGCACCTCTAGTTATATTACTTCAAGCTCCGCATTCAAGGCCCCGGACGCCTTTATCGTCTGGAGGATGATGATTACATCTCTCGTGGAAACACCAATGGCGTTGAGGGCGTTGACGAGCTCCTTTATGCTCGTCCCCTCCTCCATATAGTAAAAATGTCCTTTCTCTTCATCCACCCTGATCTCCGTCTCCGGGGTGACCACCGTTTGTCCCCCCTTCGAGTAGGGCAGAGGCTGGCTCACATTTTTTATCTCTTTGATCTGAACGCTTATATTCCCGTGCGATATGCCGACCGTCGCAATCCTCACGTCTTCACCGATCACTATGGTGCCCGTTTTTTCGTCGACAACGATCTTTGCCTGGTTATCAGGTTTTATATCAAGATTCTCAATAATGGAAAGGAATTTGACCGGGTCTTCCCTGAGCTCCCACGGGACCGCGAGGGCGATTGTTCCCCCGTCCTGGGCAGCGGCGCACCCTTCGAAGACGTTATTGATACGCTCCACCACCTTGCGCGCGTTCGTAAAATCAGATCGCTTGAGGGAGATCACCATGGTCTCTCCTTTCAGGGCAACGTATTCGATTTCTTGCTCCACAATAGCCCCGTTTACGATCCTCCCCACGGTAGGATGGTTCTTCTGGACCGACCCCGCCTGACCGCTGGCCACGAACCCACCCACCGTAACCGGGCCCTGGGCAACTGCATACGTCTGGCCGTCCCCGCCCCGCATCGGTGTCATCACGAGCACGCCGCCTTCCAGGCTCGACGCATCCCCCATAGACGAGACGGTCACGTCAATCCTGTTGCCGACCCTCGAAAAGGGGGGCAGCTCGGCGGTCACCATCACCGCCGCGACGTTATTGATTTTCGTCAGCGTCGGATCCACGATGACCCCCATTTTTTCAAGCATGTTCGCGAGTGTCTGCGTGGTGAAGATAGTCTGCACCTTGTCACCGGTTCGCTTGAGCCCTACCACCAGCCCGTAGCCGATAAGCACATTAGGCCTGACGCCGCTCACATAGGCGATGTCCTTTATTCTCGCCGAAAAGCATGCGTGTGGAAGACCGACCGACAGGGCGCCGCTCAGAAGGGCTGCGATAAGCGCAACGCGCGCCATCCGGACCCGTTTTACCCTCGCCTCAGGCAGCTCTCTTCCTGCGCCCATGGTCATGCTCCGACTCCCCGACCCTAAAAGGGCCATACAAAATCAAACAGGCGTGCTGCCCACCCGGGTCTCTGCTTCTCCGCCACGACGCCTATGCCTGTATAGATGACCTTTGCATCGGCTATCTGCGTGGAGGATATCGTATTGTTAAAGGCTATGTCCCTTGGCCTCACGATACCCTGGAGCAGTAACTCCTTCTTCTCGTTGTTGACGTAGATCTCGCGCTTGCCTTCGATGATAAGGTTGCCGTTCGGCAGCACGTCCATCACCCTCGCGGTTATGGTGGCGGAGAGCGACCCGGCGCGGGTCGTCGCGCCGGTGCCCGTGAAATCATTGTTCGGGGCGTTTGCGTTTATCAGGGTCGCGGAATTCTTCCACGGCCCGTTCGGATTGCTCTCAAGCCCGAAGAAGTTGCCGAGGCCCGCAACCGTCTGCGACTTCCTCGTCGTGGCCGTTGACGCGCTTTCCGAGGCCTGAGATACCTCGACGATGTTGATCGTCAGTATATCGCCCACACTCCTCGCCCTCTGGTCGCTGAACATGTCGGTAAGCCTGCCGTGCCAGACGCTTCCGTTCTTCGCTTCCGGCGCTGCGGGTTTTTCAGGGGGTGTTCTGTAAGTCTTGGAGATGGTAAGCGGCTCGTTGGTTATCTTGGAAGGCTCAATGGAGATGCAGCCTGCCAGGAGGCAGGGGCATATGAACAAAAGCATTCCGGTGATCTCTTTCCTCAAAATTCCACCGCCACTGTGTCGTTTCCCGTCACCTTACCGATGACCTCTTTTCCGGACGGGCTCTTTACCCTCACGAGGTCTCCCACTTTTCCTTTCTCAAGGGCGGTGCCCTTCCCCTGTACGACCAGTCTATTGTTCTCTGCCCGCATGCTGACCACTTCTCCCTTTTGTACCGCCATGGCGCACTCAAGGAGCCGACTCGTCACGATCTCGCCCGCCGGTATCTCCTTTTTCGCCGTCTTGCCCACTATCTCCTCGACGGCCGAGGGATAGTCTGCCCCCACGCCATTGAGAAAACTCTCTTTCTCATCAAGGTCCGCAAGGTGGATCGCGTCGCCCTTCGCGAGGTGATGCCGCGCGACGTAAAGCTTTTTCTTTACGAGCACCTTGAAAGGCACATATACGCTCGCCTCCGCCCCTGTTTTTTCTTCAATTCCGGCCAGACAGATCCCGTCGCCATTTGAGTCCGGCACCTTGGTGAAGCCCAAGGTCTTCACCCTCACCTCCCCTTTCGCCTGGTGCGGCAAAGAGGCGAAGGTAATCTCAATGTCATTGCCCCCATACATCTGCTTCACGAACCGGCTCACCTCCGACTCCAGCGTCGCCGCCGGCACGCTGCAGGGCAGGATAAGCGCGACGAAGAGACACAGAAGAACAAGTGTCGCGGTTCTACCCTTGTCTGACATTATTCGCCATCTGCAGCATCTGGTCTGCCGCCTGGATTGCCTTTGAGTTGGCCTCATACGCCCTCTGTCCTATGATTAAGTTGACCATCTCCGTCATGACGTTGACGTTGGACAGCTCGACGTATCCCTGAACGATTGTACCAAAACCGTTCAGACCCGGCGTTCCCGATACCCCGGCCCCGCTGGCATCAGTCTGCTGGTAAAGGTTTCCGCCTATCGCGTTCAACCCCCCGAGGTTGGGAAACGTCCATAGGGTAAGGGTGCCTATCTGCTGGAGCGCCGTCTGGTTCGGTACCTGGACCGAGACGGTGCCGTCGGTTGCAATGGTAACGGCCATTGCGTTTTGAGGTATAGTGATGTTCGGGTTGAGCAGGTATCCGTCGGATGTACATATCCTCCCCTCCGAGTCGCTTTGGAGTGAACCCGCCCTCGTGTATGCCATCTCACCAGAGGGCAACTGAATCTGCAAGAACCCGTTCCCCTCTATTGCCAGGTCTAACTGGTTTTGCGTCTGCTGGTAATCCCCCTGGGCGAACTGCTTTTGCACCGCAGACAGCCTGGCGCCGTGACCGATCTGTATGCCCGTGGGGACCTGGTTGCCCTGTTCGGTCTTGGTCCCCTGGAGACGCAGGGTCTGATACATCAGGTCCTGGAAGCTGGCCCTGCTGGCTTTGAATGCAGTCGTATTGACGTTCGCAATGTTGTTCGCTATCACGTCGAGATTTGTCTGCTGAACATTCATGCCGGACGCGGCAGTCCATAGAGCCATTAACATGCGTGCCTCCTAAAATTTCCCTAATTCTATCAGCTTGCTGAGCATATCGGATGCGGATTGGTCAACCTTTGTATACGACTCATATGCCCTCATGACAGAGATCATGCGCACCATCTCGTGCATGATATCAACGTTGGAAGTCTCATACGCACCCTGCTGTACCGAGAACCCCTCGGCCGGGACTTCCTCATTCTTCTCATTCGTATTGACAAACAGGCTTCCCCCTGCGTTCTTCAGGTCCTGCTTGTTCTGGAAGTCGGCAATCTTCAGCTTGTCCACGAGGAGCTTGTCCACGTAAATGGAGCCGTCCTTCCCTATGGTGATGTTCTTTCCGTCAAGAGTGATGTCGCCCCCGTTCTGACTGGTAACCGGGTCGCCGCTTTGTGTGACCAGTTTCTTGTCCACGCTAAGGCCAAACTGGCCGTTTCTCGTGTACATAGTGCCGCCAGGCGTGGACACCGCAAAAAAGCCGGCTCCGTCTATTGCCAGGTCAAGGGTGTTGCCCGTCTGGGCGAAGGGAGCGTCAGAAAATTGTGTATAGCAGTCAGGAATATTGACATAGGTTGCCGGGACCTGGTCCGGCCCGGAGGCCTCCTCGATCACTGTGGAGTTGAAAACGGGCGCGATTGCCTTAAAGCCTGCGGTGAGGGCGTTTGCGAGATTGTTCGCGATGATGTCGAGCTCCCTCTCGTTGGCCGATTTGCCACTCTGGGTGCTGAAGATGCCGTTCAACATGCGACATTTTATGCAAGTGTCATACCGCCATAAAGACAATCTTGAATATCGGGGCGCCCACGCGCGGGTCGGTTGAATGTGAAATAGAGGGATCTTTTTTTTGCAAAATTAAGGCTTCGAAGCTCTTCTCCCGACTCGCCCCTCGTCGCTTCGGGAGGGATCGATATCAGTTTTTTGAGCTATAAGAGATTATAAAGGAAGTGAATGCACAAGGTGGGAAGTTTTTTCCGCGTAGGCAATTTTTTCATATCATAATCTCGAACCCTTCCGTCCCGTCTCTGATTTTGATAGCCGCGCGGTCCTCTTCGCCCTCCGGCGGGGCTTTTCGCTCAGCGTCAGGCAACTGTCGCCCCTTTTCTCTTTCACGGTTCTTGTAGCGTCTTATGTGGGGCGGGTCGTGCCGGCAGGAAAGCGCCCACTCCCTGCCGATGCCCCGGATAGTGTTGACGGGATCAATTGAAAAAGGGTCTTTCGCGTCCATCGCATCGTCAGCCTAATTGTTAGTGGCCTTCTCTAATTCCTTTCTGTCGCTTGCCGAAAAAATCTTCTTCAATTCGAGGAGTATAAGGAGCCTGTTGTCCAGCTTGCCCACTCCCTCAATATAGTCGGACTCGACCCCGGCAACGAGAGCAGGGGGCGGCTCCACTGTGCTGTCGGAGATCCTCAGGACCTCGGAGACCGAGTCCACGATGAAGCCGAGCACCATTCCGTCCAGCTCGATGACGATTATCCTTGTGGATTTATCGTAGCTTTTCCCTTCAAAGCCCAATCTCTTCCGAAGGTCGACTATCGGGATGATCTTGCCCCGCAGGTTGATCACACCCTCGACGAAGGGAGGGGCATTCGGTATGCGGGTAATAGTGATCATCTTGTTTATTTCCTGAACCTTCAATATGTCGACCGCAAATTCCTCGTTATCAACTTTGAATGTGACCAATTGTAAGATCTTTCCCTCGTTCATGTTCCATCCTCCTCTAAGGGTGTATATCGGACCAAGGCAGGAAAACTTAAGTCAGTCTAGGCGATCTTCCTGTACGCATTCAGGAAAGAGCTATGACTGACCAGGGCGGACATATCAAGGATAAGAATGGCCTTCCCGTCCCCCCTGATCGTCGCTCCTCCTATCCCTTTGACGTTCCCCAAAAACTCACCGAGAGGCTTGATCACCACTTCCTCCTGCCCCTCGACTGCGCGCGCCTTGATGCCGATTGTCTTTTCCCCGATATTGCAGATGATGACATACTTGTCCTCCCCGGGCTGAGGCTCGCCGGTAAAAACCCTCGCCAGGTCGACGACCGGAATGACTTTATCCCGCAGCACAAGAACTTCCTTTTTGTCGACAGACTTTATCAAACCCTCTGAAAGCTTCACGAGTTCCGTGACGGTGTTCAAAGGGATGGCGTAGAGATCGTCGAGGACCCCCACGATCAGCGCCCTCATTATTGCAAGCGTGAGGGGCAGCCGCATGGTGAGCTTTGTCCATTTGCCTTCCTCCGAATCGATGGAGACCTGGCCGTTCATCTTCTCGACGTTGGTCTTCACCACATCCATGCCCACGCCCCTGCCCGAAACATTGCTCACTTTCTTGGCAGTGCTCAGCCCCGCCGCAAAAACAAGGTTCATGGCTTCGCGGGCCGGTAGAGTTGCCAGCTCGGCATCCCCCAGTATTCCTTTTTCACGGGCCTTTTTCTTGACCTCCTCCACGTTGATGCCCTTCCCATCGTCGAATACCTCGATAATCACGTTGTTGCCTTCGTTATATGCCTTGAGGGAGAGAGTTCCCTCTTTCCGCTTCCCTTTCCGCTCTCTCTCTTCCGGCGTCTCGACACCGTGATCCACCGAATTCCTTATAATATGGATGAGCGGGTCGTGCAGGGCCTCTATGAGCGAACGGTCCAGCTCCGTCTCCTCGCCCTCCATAGCCAGCCCGATCGCCTTCCCGAACTCTGCCGACAGGTCCCTTGCCAGCCTCGGCACCTTGTTGAACAGCTTGCTTATGGGCACGAGCCTCGCCCGCATCACGGAGAGCTGCAACTCGTTCGTGACCACTTCAATGTAATTCGTTATGTCGGCAAGGTTATCGAGGGCAGTATTTGCTGCGTCGCTCTTCTTTACCATGTTGTTGAGCAGTATAAGCCTGTTCTTGCCCAGCACGAGCTCTCCTGCCAGGTTCATCAGCTCGTCGAGTTTCTTGACCTCAATCCTTATGGTGCTCTCCTCTTTATGGGTCTGCGTCTTCTGTTTGTTGCGGAGATTGCTCACCTGATTTTCAGTTGCGGCCTTTCCCTCGACGAGGATCTCCCCCGGCTCCTTGCCCTTCGGTGCTCCTTCCTGTTCTTTTGAGACATCGTGCAGCTCGTCCGTCTTGACGGCGCCTGCCTCTTTACCCGTCTCCCCGAGCTCTTTTTTGTCGGGGTTTTTCAGGGCTTCCAGTTTCTCTATGGTCGGAGCGGTATCGCTCTGCTCGGCGCCGCTCTCCTTTATCTCTTCGAGGAGCGTCTTTATCAGATCGAGCGCCTCGAGGAGCGCATCTCCCACGGCATGATCCGGCGCCATGTTCCCCTTCCTCACCATGCCGAGTATATCTTCGGCTCTATGGGCAAGGGTCGACAGCGCGTCGAATCCTAGAAAGCTCGATGTGCCTTTTACGGTGTGAACGGCCCTGAAGATGCTGTTGATCAGCTCCTCATCAGGGTTGTTCTCTATGACGACGACATCCTGGATCGCCTTTTCCGTCAGCTCACCAGCTTCGACGATGAACTCATCGACGATCTCTTTCATCTCATCTTTTTCAAGAATTTGATCTTTCATCAAGGCCCTCCGCCTAAAAGGCTTTCAATGTTATCGAGGAGGACATTAGGTCGCACGGGCTTGGTCAGGAACATATTAATACCCGCCCCGTAGGCCTCCTCCTGCAACTCCCTGTCACTTGTCGTCGTAAGCATGATCACGGGGAGGTCCAGGTTGTAGTAACTGCTCCTTAAGCTCTTGACAAACGATATGCCATCCATGTTCGGCATGTTCAGATCGACTATCACCAGGTCGATCTCATAATTACTCAGCTTTTCCATGGCATCCAGGCCGTCTTCCGCTTCTTCGGTGGCATAGTCTCTTCGTCGCAGCACGTACCCCAGGAACTTTCTTATGGTCGGAGAATCATCAACAATCAAGACTCTTTTCATCGTTATCCCTTTTGATAAGCAATCGTGCCGGGAAAAATCAAAGGTTTAAAACCCCGCGATATGTTGTGCAGGCTTTCCGCATGCCCTATGGTAAGATAGCCTTTTGGCTTGAGCGATTCATAGAGGTTCTCGATCACCTTCTTTTTCCCTTTTTCATCAAAGTATATGAGCACGTTCCTGCAAAAAATCATATCCATCTGTCTATATTTTCGGTAGGAATCGGAATCCATTAAGTTCAGGAAATCCAGGGTCACATGTGTTTTTACCCCGTCGTTCAATATATGCAGGCCTTTTTTTTCTGTGAAATATTTGTGCAGCACGCCCTTATCCGTATTCCTGACGCTGTACTGGTTGAAAATCCCCTTTTTCGCGGATTCCAGCGCCTTTGTGCTTATGTCCGTCCCGAAAATCGTAAAAGGCCGGGGCCTGCCCGTCGCCTCGTTCAGCTCGAGCATGAGTATCGCCAGCGTATAGGGCTCCTCCCCGGTGGAACAGCCGGCGCTCCAGATTTTTAGCCCCCCTTCGGGCCAGCATCCATTCGTGTACGCTTTCTGCACGATCATCTTAAATGCATCGAGCTGAGGGGGGTTTCTGAAAAAACTGGTCTCATTCGTCGTGACGAGGTCGAACAGAGAGATCAGCTCTTGTCCTGTCTTCTGCCCTCCGTATTTCAGATAATAGTGGTACTCTTCGAAGGAAGAAAGGCCGAGATCGTCGAGTCTGCCGGCCAACCTGCTTTCGAGGAGATACCTCTTGTTCTCTGCGAAGTAAATACCCGCTTTCTCGTAAACGAAGTCCCTGAGCAGGATAAATTCCTGGTTAGTCAACATGCATCCTCGGATCGGGAGAGTTTCTCCAGCGCCAACGTCGCCGCGGTCGACACGTCTTCATCAATGCTCTTTGTGAAAGGTCTTATGTGGTGGATCGCCCTCTTATCATGAAGCTCGGAAAGGGCTTTGAGACTCCCGATCTTAATGAGATTATTCTCATCCTTCAACCCGCCGACAAAAACGGAGAAAAAGGAAAGGTCTCCAAAGACGGCAAGGGCAGCGAGGGCATGGTACCTCGTCCATAAGGGCTGAAGGGGGTCGAGAAATATCTCCGTCAACAGGCGCCCAAAACCTTTCAATCTCTTTAGGCCGATCACCTTGAGCACCTCGTTCGGGACATCGCCGCTCTTGAGTTCCGTCTCGAGGAGGTTCAGATATCTTTCGTCCTCAACAAAATTGCCGATCACGCGAATGGCCGATTGTCGCACAATTTCGTCGGCGTCCCCTATCAGCCTTTCCAGAAAAGGAAAATTGGCGTCCCCATCTATGTAAGGGGTAACGGCAAGGTAAATCTTTTTATCTTCCGGACTGCCCTTCGTCACAAAACCGTGTATCGCTTCCAGTGCCAGGGCTCTATCGAGCCTGAGCAGGGCGAGCAAGGCTTTTTTCCTGACGTCCGCAAATCCCTTTTTTGCGATACGCTCGACGTCCGGGGTCAGCTCACGCATGGGCACGGCGCCTGCAATTGCCGCTGCTTCAGCCTGGACGTGGCCGTCGGCATCGCGCATGGCCTCGCGGATGATTCTGTAGCCGTTTCCATTGGTGATCCTGCCCAGTTGTTTCATGATCTCCCTTTTTGTGGGAAGAGGCGATGACTGAAAACACCGCAGAAGCAACCGGTCATCGACTTTGCATCCCACGCCCCCGCAGGCCCTGATCACGGGTAACGTGTATTCCTCCACCGACAGATATTCCCCCAGATGAAGGCTCCATACTTCCTTCAGCTCCATGAAAAGGCACAGGATCTTTTCATACTCTTCTCCGTCCTGGTCCATATCCTTGAGGACGTCAAGCATTGCCCGGGCCGAATCCCGGTGCCTGAAATGAACGAGCAGGTTGATGACCTTCAATGATTTCCTTTTTTCCACTTTCAGGTAATTCAGGAGATGCTGGAAAAGCTCCCCCTCCATGACCGTTACCAGCTTTTCTCCTATCCGGCCGTCCCCGTGCTCGATGATAATCCTTATGAAAATATTCTTCTTTTCCTTTTCCAGGTTGTTGACAAAATCGACTATCTCATCCATTATTCTGTCATCCTGGAAGCCTACCAGCGCCTCACACGCTGCAAGCGACAGCTCTTCCCCACGGTGCATGAACACATCCATTAGTGCCGGCACCGCTCTCCTGTTCCCTGTCCGCGCCAGACTGTAAATGGCCGAGAAGGCGGCCCATTCCTCTTGATGCAACACATTCAGGAGTACATCGACAGCCCCCGGGTCATCAAATTCACCAAGGGCTATTACCGCGGCATTCTTCACATTCTCGTTTTCTTCATAGACTTTCTCGATGAGGTGAGGCAGCGACGACGCGTGCTTCAGGCTCCCCAGCACCTCGCACCCATAGACCCTGATGTCTTCGTTCGGATGGTAGAGGAGGTGAATGACCGCATCTATGCCGTAATTCCCCGTTTTCCGCAAGATGTCGAGCACATCCATCCGCAGGGAGGTGTTTTTGTCGCTCAGAAGCCGCACCACATGCTGTACCAGCTCCTTGCTTGGAGACGATACGAGCTTTTCTATGATCCCGGCTCTGGTGAAATCATCCGATTCCGCTAATTGAGCGACGAGTCCGCTGAGGGATCTACCGGTAACCCGTGCTTTTCGTGTCTCTCTCATTGGCCTTCCCTCTATCCGTAATTGTTGCCCCTCAGTTAAGGGACCTGTCCCGTAACTGAGAAACGCATCCTTGCAGTATCCTGATAATTTCCTCGGGTATCCGCTCGATGGGGAGCACCGCGTCCGCCAAACCGGCATTGACGACTGCCTTGGGCATACCGTAGACCACGCACGTTTCTTCCTCCTGGGCAATCACATAGCCCCCCCGTGATTTCAACTCCTTAAGGCCGACCAGCCCGTCGTTTCCCATGCCCGTCAAGATCACGCCGACGGATCTCGACTCGTACACCACCGCCGTGGTGCTCATAAGCAAGTCGACAGAGGGGCGGTAAATATAGGTATCGCTATTCACCTTCTCCACGGTCACCTCCCGGCCTTTCCTTCGCAGCGCAATATGCGTATCGCCGGGCGCGATCAACGCAACGCCGGGCGTAAGGACCTCCCTGTCCTCTGCTTCCTTCACGACCAGCGACGAGATTTTATCGAGCCGTTCCGCAAAGGATTGGGTGAAGAGCCGAGGCATATGCTGGGCGATCACGATAGGGACCGGAAAGTCCTTCGGAAGATGTGAGAGAATGTACTGGAGCACGGGCGGGCCGCCGGTCGACGCCCCGATGGACAGGATGCTCCGTTTTACAGAAGCCCCCGGGGTGATAGAGAGAGGAAGGGCGGGATGAAGGGGGAGAAAAGCCTTCAGACGCAGCTTTGCCCTGTTCCTGGCCACATCTTTCACCTTGCCGATGAGCTCCTGCTCCTTGTCCGCGAGGGTGAAGTTTGAAAAATCTTTCGTCACGAAATCACAGGCGCCTATGTTCAGTGCTTCCATCGTGATGTCTGCATGGTCTCTGGTCAAGGTGCTCACCATGATGACGGGAAGTGGATTGGCCGACATGATATGTCTCAACGTTTCTATACCGTTCATTCCCGGCATTTCCACGTCCAGCGTCACTACTTCCGGCTTCAGTTTCTCGATCTTCTCAATGGCTTCGCCGCCGCTCCCCGCTGTCCCGATCACCTCTATCAGAGGGTCTTTCTCGAGTATCTTCGATATGATCCTTGTCATCACCCGGGAATCGTCGACTACGAGGACCTTTATCATCCTTCTCCTCCGAAGAGGCTTCCCCAAACGCTTTCGATCTCCTTCAGCTTGTCGTAGGCCGTCTCAAAAAGGTCCACGTCGTGGTTCAGCAGGTATCTCTCGGGCATCTCCGATTGCAGAAATTCTCGCTGTTTCCTAAAAAATGTTTCAAAGTCCATGAAATCCTTGTCGAAGTCGATCTGCATCGCGAGATTGTCCGCGAGCCAGATCGCATATAATTCTCCTCTCTCGCCTCCCTCCTCACGGAGATGATGGAACCACACGCTCTCCAGGATCGTTTCCGGCAGGTCCCACAACTCCAGCAGCATCGACCCTATGTTTGCATGATCCATACCAAGAACCGCCCTCTCCGCCTCCGGTCTCCCCCAGGCTCTCTGCTCCATCAGGACGTTGATCTTCCGCCACTCTTCCTTGAAGAATTGATACACGATAATGATGCCGATGTCGTGCAGCATGCCGCTCAGATGGGCCGCCTTCGGGTTGCCCAATGCAAAGGCGGAGGCGACTGTTTCTGCCAGAACGGCGCAGGATAATGAATGGCGGACAAACCCGTTGCGGTCGAAGAGCGTGTCTTCCCCGTCGATCATCGAGAGGAGAGGCGTGTGGAGAATGATGGAAGAAAGTCCTGAGTACCCGATTGCGGCGACTGCCTGTTCCACGCTTTCTATATGACGGAAATTTTTCTTCCCGCAATAGGCGCTGTTCGCCGCCTTGAGCACCTCGCCCGCCAACGACGGGTCCAGGTGTCTCACTAGGTCGGAGGCGGAACTCCTGGGGTCCTCGATGACCTTCATCACCTCACCGGCAATACCGGGAAGACTCGGGAGGAATTCGATTTGCGCTATCCTGTCTCTTATGTAATCAGCCATCGAATCTTATGTATTATCGGAAGCGGAAGGGCTGAACTTTAGTCAATAGTCACCTCCACCCTCGCCCTCCCCGTCGCAATGTTCACCTGAACGTTTTTGATGCGCTATTGAAAGGGGAGTAGGAACGGGCTCACCCCCGCAAAGCGCACATGGAACGGCTACCGCTGGCGACAGAGGCGAATCTGTCGAGATTGTCCGACGAGACGGTCATCTCTTTGAAATCGATGCAGATTCGATCAAAGCGATGCTCGATTCGAATTTTGCAGCTCTACTCGCTTCCGAAGCGAAGACATCTCATAAAAAGATAGGAGAACGTGTCCGGCTAGCCAGGAAGTCGGCTGGCCTAACGCAGCAGGAATTGAGCGTAACAATCGGTATTGACCAAGCAATCATTTCGAAGATGGAGGACGACTTATTGAATTACGTAAGAACGCCCCCGTCGCCCCCCGGGAACAGCGTCCCCGAAGTGGTCCCCTTCTCCTTCCTTGACAACATGTGGCCGTGAGGCTACAATTAGGTTATGACCGAAATCCGCAAGACTGAAGTTTTCGCTAGATGGCTTGATGGCCTGAACGACATCCGTGCACGTGCACGTATTCTCGTAAGGATTGAACGACTAGCGGCAGGGAATCCAGGTGATGTGGAGCCGGCGGGCGAAAGGGTCTCAGAGTTGCGGATCAACTATGGACCGGGTTACCGGGTTTATTACAAACAGTGCGGGCAATCACTCGTAATTCTGCCGGCTGGTGGCGAGAAGCATACGCAGGCCAAGGCTGGCGGTAGGTTACCGATCTTCCCTTGTGTGCCGGATACGCAGCACATATATTTTGAATTCCTGGATTTCGTAACGCATGGCGACAAGGCCAGGCGCGAAAAGACCCCGGCCGCCCTACTTCTCGAAGTGCTTCTTCATCGCCGGCCGCAGGTTTATAATCGCCTGGCTGTGTATCTGGCACACACGCGCCTCCGTTACCCCCAGCGTCTTGGCTATTTCCTTCATGTTCATATCCTCATGATAGTAAAGTGAGAGGACTAATCTCTGTTTTTCCGGCAATTTTTGCAGCTCATCAGCGAGTATCCTTTCCAACTCGTAGAACTCGGCATACTTCTCCGGACTATCATCGTCAGCGAGAACATAATCGATAACCCTTTCTCTGCTCTCACCCACGGTGTCGCTCACATCCTCGATACTGACGACGGAAAGGTTGCCGCAGCTTCTCAGCATGGTGAGATAGGCATCGAAGTCCATATTGAGCGCTTTGGCCACTTCCACCTCGTCCGGGTACCTGCCCAACTCATGTTCTAGCTTTCTGGTCACTTCCTGGATCTTCTTCGCCTTGGCCCTCGCGCTCCGTGGGAACCAGTCCCTCGACCTGAGCTCATCTATCATCGCCCCCCGTATCCTCAGATACGCAAAAGTATTCAGCTTTGCCCCCCTGGTCGCGTCATATTTTTCCATGACCTCCAGGAGGCCGATTATACCGGCCGAGATAAGATCATCCGTAAGATTATCGCTCTCGAAGCCTCTCGACATCTTGTACGCAAGGTGTTTGATAACCGGAAGGAATTCCCCGATGACCTTTTCGCGGTGATCTTTATCTATTTTCGTATAGGCTTTGTTGAGCATCACATTACCAATCTGTCGCATATCCTTGTCAGGGCCTTTGTTGCGGATGTCCGGGGGAAATGTTCAGCCCAGAGCTTCTGCTTTCTTGTGGCCGCGCTGATGTTGTCGTCCGCGGGAATATAACCAAAGAAGTCCAGATAGACGTCGAGGAATTTGTCTGCCACGGTGACAATTTTTTTGAACATTTCCAAAGCCTCTTTTTCGTCTCTCACGAGGTTCATGATGATATTGAAGTTCTTCTGTCCGGTCTTGCCCCGCAGCGCCTTTATTACTGCGTAGGAATCGGTGAGGCTCGCCGGGTCGGGGGTGACGACAATGAAGATATCTTCACTTATGGCGTTAAAATAGACGACGTTTGACGACAGGCCGGCCGAGGTGTCCACGATAAGGAAGTCGTAATCCGGCAGTTCCCTGAAAGAAGAGACGAGTATCTGCCTTTCCTCCATGCTCAGATGAGAAAGCTCGGACACGCCTGAAGTGGCCGGAATGATTTTTATGCCGAACGGCCCTTCAGCAACCACGTCGGTGATATGTTTCTTTCCCTCTATTAGATCCCTCACATTGAATTTAGGCACCATGCCGAACATGACGTCGATGTTGCCGAGGGATAGATCGGCGTCAAATATGTACGTAAGCTGTCCCATGCTGGTCAACATGTATGCCATATTGGAGACGATGGAAGATTTTCCCACACCCCCCTTGCCGCTTGTGACGGAGATGGTCCTCCTTCTCCTGCTCATCTCGCCTGCCTCGGATAGTGATTGGTTCACGTTTGCACCTCAATCTCCATGTGATAAGATTACTGCTCACTCATCTTTACTATCCCCACGGACTGTATCTTTATCTGAGGAGGGATCTCGTTGTGGGAGATGACCGTGATGCCCTGTAAGTGCCTTTCGAGGAACTTCCTCAATTTTCCCCTTATGATCGGATGCACCAGCAGGATAGGCTGGAGGCTCTTCAGCATTACCTTCCTTGCCTCCTCCCCGATTTTCTCGACCAGTTTCTGGCCGAAAGCAAGATCGAGAGCGAGAAAGCTGCCCTGCTCCGAGCCCTGGAGACCGGCGATTACCTTTTCTTCAAGTGATTTCTCCAGGAGCACTATATTGAGCACGCCGTCGACGAGGTAGGGCTTCAAAATGCTCCGCGCCATCCTCTGGCGCACATATTCGGTGATAATGTCGGGATCCTTGATGGTGGCGCAGGAGTCCGCAATAGCTTCGAGGATCGTCACCAGGTCCCTGATCGACACCTGTTCTCTGAGGAGGTTTTGGAGCACCTTCTGAATAATGCCCATGCTGACCTGGTTCTGGGTGATCTCTTCCATAACCTTTTGGTGGGTTGAAGAGATTGATTCTATCAGCTTCTGCGTCTCGCGCCGCGTCATCAGCTCGTGGGCGTTGTTCCTCACGATCTCCGTGAGATGGGTAGCGATGATAGTCGGGTGGTCCACTATGGTGAAACCATCCGCTATGCATTTCTCGCGGTCCTTCTCCTTGACCCAGTATGCGTCAAGATTGAAGACGGGCTCGCGCGTCGGCACACCCTCCACCGCTTTCTCGTTGCCCTCGGGGCTCATGGCAAGGACATGGCCGAAGAGAAGGTCACCCCTTCCCACCTCTATCCCTTTCAACTGGATCACGTACTCGCCCGCCTTTAACTGGAGGTTATCCTTCAGCTTCATCGGGGGAACAACGATGCCGAGCTCCATGGCCATCTGTTTTCTTATGGCCCTTATCTTATCCAGCAACTCTCCGCCCTGCTCGGCATCCACGATGGGGATGAGCGCGTAGCCGATCTCCAGCTCCAGGACCTCGATGGGCTGGACCGTCTCTTCTTTCTCTTTTTCCGGTGCCGGCAGCTCCGGAGCGGCCGCCTCTTCTTCTTTCTTGGCCTTTCTGATCACGTAGCTGACGGCAAAAGTCACGGTCGACAGCGCCATAAAAGGCATAAGGGGCATGCCCGGCACTATGCCTATGGAGAGTATGATGACGGAAGCGAGCAGAATCGCCTTCGGCTGCGTAAAGATCTGGGTGATCACATCTCTGCCCAGGTTCGACTCGCTGGCGGCCCTGGTGACGATGATGCCGGCTGCCGTTGAGGTGAGGAGGGCCGGTATTTGGCTGACAAGGCCCTCCCCTATGGTCAGGATGGTGTAGACGCTCAGGGCTTCCGTCACGGGCATGCCCTTCTGCAGCACCCCTATGGCGAAACCACCCAGGATATTGACGAATACGATAATGATGCCGGCTATGGCGTCTCCCCTGACGAACTTGCTTGCACCGTCCATGGCCCCGTAAAAGTCTGCCTCCATCTCGACGCCCTGCCTTCTTTTTCTCGCGCTGACGTCGTCGATGAGCCCTGCGTTCAGGTCCGCGTCTATGCTCATCTGCTTGCCGGGCATTGCGTCAAGGGTAAACCGGGCGGCGACCTCCGCGACCCTCCCCGCGCCTTTTGTGATAACGACAAAATTTATGATGATCAGGATGAGGAAAACGACGCAGCCGACCACATAATTCCCCCCCACGATGAACGTGCCGAAGGCCTTGATGAGCTTTCCCGCGGCCTGCGGACCCTCGTCGCCGTGCAGGAGTATCAGCCTCGTGGATGCAATGTTCAAGGAGAGCCTGAAGAGCGTCGTGATCAGGAGCACAGAGGGAAACACCGAAAAGTCGAGGGGTCTGCGTATATACATCCCTATAAAGAGGATCAGCAGGGAGACCGAGATGCTCGTCGTCAGGAAGATATCCGCAAGGAAGGGGTTGAGCGGAATGAGCATGATAAGTATGACGAAAACGACGCTGAAGGCGATGATGACGTCGCCTTTATCCCGTATCTGGTTCGCGATCTTTTCCATTACAGAATCACCCTGTTCCTTTGCTTGTACACCTGGGCAAGCAGCTCCGCGACGATGACATAGAATGTTTCCGGAATGTAGTCACCCACCTTTACGGCATAGAAGAGGGCTCGCGCAACAGGCTTATTCTCGATGACCGTGACGCCGTGCAGCCTGGCCACCTTCTTTATCTGCTCTGCGACAAACCCTCCCCCTTTGGCGACTATCCTGGGCGCAGGCATCTTTTTTGCGACATACATGATCGCCACGGCGTATGTCGTCGGGTTCGTCACCACCGCCTCAGCCTTCTTCACGTCCTCTATCATCCGCCTCCGCGCCATATCCCTCTGGAGGCTGCGCAGCCTCGATTTCACGAGCGGGCTGCCCTCCCT